>ENA-UONS01000395-UONS01000395.1-human-gut-metagenome-genome-assembly--contig:-CS19-NODE-395-length-50935-cov-34.443396_pt1 | contig 50935 bp, 36 predicted proteins | sample MGYA00242458_ERZ724005 | MGnify/ENA metagenome assembly ERZ724005
GCAGCCACCGGAGCCGCCGCGCCGCCGTACAGCGGAACGCCCGGCGGCCCAGCCGCAGCCCGTGCACCGAGCAGCACCCCGCCCGCAGCAGCGGTCGTCCTATCATGCGCAGCAGCCCAACCGGGGCAGCGCGCCGCATCCCCGCCTATGTTGCAAACCGCGCCTGCCGGACCGGCGGGTGATCCTTGCGGGCACAGCGGCGGGCATTCTGCTGTTGGCCGGGGTGATTACCCTGCTACTGCCAAGCAACAAAGCTGTGGAAAATGTGCCGGTTGGCACAGAGCAGACCGCCCAGGCCGGGCGGCTGGTGGCCCCCGTGCCCTATGCCGACAGCGATGGCTCCGGCAACGGCGGCCCAAGCATTGACTGGGGAACCATTGGCCCGGTGCAGCAGGCCGAAACTTATACTTACACCGCCGCCCCGCAGGCCCCCGACATGGTGCCGGAGTTTGGCCGGGTGAGCACCGATTGGTTTTCCGATGCGGCATTTTTGGGCGATTCTTTGACCGCAGGCATTGCGTATTATGACATTAACGTGGGTGGTGCGCTGGTGCTGGGGTATGAAGGCACCAGCCCCAACCAGATCGTGAACCGCACCGCACTGAAAAACACCAACGAGGACGATGCCGAGCAGGTTCCGCTGGATATCCTGGCCGAGCAGCAGCCCGCCAAGCTGTACCTGCTGATCGGCACCAACGCACTGGCGGGATTGGGCAATGATGAAGGCTTTTTGGCGTATTACGGCAAACTGCTGGATGAATTGCAAAGCACGCTGCCCAACAGCATGATCTTTGTGCAGTCCATTTTGAACGTGCGGCCCGAAGCACTGGACCAGGCCCCCGGCCTGACCCCCGAGCGCGTGGGCAGCATGAACGATAAAATCAAAGAAATGTGCAAGGAGCGCGGGTTCTATTACCTGAACCTGACCGAAGCCTTTACCGGGGAGGATGGCTACCTGACGGCGGATTATGCCCAGAATGACGGCATCCACCTGACGGTTGCCGGGTACTCCCACTGGGTGGACTACCTGTGCACCCATGTGCCGTACAACAAAAACAACCCTTACCAGCAGGGCAGCACTTATTATCTTTCGGACGAACTGCGGCAGCTGATTGCAGACCTGCCGTAAACAAGATATGTGAGGAAAAGGAATGCCAAACCCGTATAACCCGAACCCCTATAACGAAGACCAGGACCGTGCGCGGCAGCAGCCGCTGTATGACCAGCCCGGCGGCCCCCGGCAAGACGCCAGCCAGGAATACCACAAAGGGGATGGTGTGTTCCAAATCCCCTGGTGGGTGATCGTAATCACATTCTGCTTTGCGGCGTGGCCGATTGGCGTTGCAATGATGATCATCAACCATCTGCTGCGAATGGGCAAAATCTCTGCGCCGCAGAGCTGGAGCCAGAACAACCGGCAGACCGGCCAGCCGTACACCGCCCGCCCCATCTATGCGGACCCGCAGAAAGCGGAAAAGATGCGCCGGGATGCCCAGCGCGTGGTGCAGAGAGCAGAAGAAGCCGCGCACAAAGCCGAGAAACGGGTCGAGATCTACCAGAACGCGGACCGCGCACAGGCGTATGACCCGGAGCAGACCGCCCGCCAGAATGAGCGCGGCCGCAAGGATAAAGGTGAGGGCTGGAGCATTGCCCTGACGGTTCTGGGCGTGATTTTTTCCATTGCCATGGTGGCCAACCTGCCGGAAGCCGTGTATTGGCTGCCGGAAGCCCTTACGCAGGGCGGCAGTTACTGGACCTGGCTGTTCCAGGATCTTGCGGGCAGCGTGACCCTGTTGTTTGCGGGCGCGGGCTTCCTGTTTGCCGGGTGGAAGCTGCGCACCGGCCGCCGCATGCGCAAAAAGATCAGTAACATTGTTGGCAACGCCCCCTACATGAAAATTCAGGAGATCGCGGATGCCATCCCCTGCAATTACGCCAAGTGCTGCAAGCACCTGGAAAACTGCATTGACAAGGGCGTGTTTGGAGAGAACGCCTACCTGGATATGCGCACCGGTACCCTGGTGGTACGCGGCGCACCGCCCGCTCCGCAGCCTGCCCCCGCGGCAGCCCCAAAAGTCCAGCCGGAAGAAGCAAAGGCGGAGGACAATTATGCCCAGGTTCTGAACCAGCTGCGGGCTTTGAATGATGCCATCCCCGGCGAGGAAATGTCCGATAAGATCAGCCGGTTGGAAGCCGTCAGCGCCAAAATTTTTGCCCAGGCCAAGCAGAACCCGGACAAGCTGCCGCAGATGCGCAAGTTCATGGATTACTATCTGCCCACGGCCCTGAAGCTGCTCAAAACGTATGCCGAGCTGGATGCACAGGGCGTGGAGGGGGAGAACATCCGCGAGTCCAAACAGCGCATTGAACAGGTGATGGATACCCTTGTGACCGCCTTTGAAGCCCAGCTGGACCGCCTGTTTGAGGATGACGCGCTGGACGTTTCGACTGACATTGATGTGATGGAAAACATGCTGCGTGCCGATGGCCTGACCGGAAACACCGGGAACAGCCCGAAATTGCAGCTGTAAGCCAGCAAAGAAAAGCAAAAAGCAAACCCAACATTCAACAAAAGCCATGCCGCTTTGTGGAAAACCCACGGCGGCATGGCTTTTGTATTTATGGTTGATCGTTTCAGGAAATGGCGAAATTTTTACATGCTGGCGGCAACCGCGGCGGCGCAGGCTTCCAGTTCAGCATCCTGGGTGGCGGTCAGGCGGCCGCGCACCGTTACCTTGGCATCCAGCACGGTGCAATTCTTCAGCTCGCCGATTTTGGCGGCCATCAGCTTGGCGGACATCGGGGCCCAGCTGCCGTTTTCCACCAGGGCAAAGGTGCGGTCGTGCAGGTTCAGGGCTTTCAGGTCCTCCAGCAGGTTGGCGGCGGGCAGGTAAATGCCGCCGTTGTAGGTGGGGGCGGCCAGCACAATGGTGGATGCGCGCCAGCACTCGGCAACGGCTTCGCTGTTGTCAATGCAGGAAAGGTCATGCACAGCAACCTTTACGCCCTTGGCGGCAACTTTGGCGGCCAGGGCGTTGGCGGCGCTTGCGGTGTTGCCGTACATGCTGCCGTACAGCACAACAACCGCCTTTTCTTCGGGTTCGCAGCGGCTCCACAGGTCATACTTGCCAATGAACCAGCCCAGGTTCTTGCGCCACACGGGACCGTGCAGCGGGGCAATGGTCTCGATGGGCAGGGTGGCGGCCTTTTTCAGCACAGCCTGCACCTGCACGCCGTACTTGCCCACAATGTTGGTGTAGTAGCGGCGGGCATCGTCCAGCCATTTGCCGGCAAAGTCTACCTCATCAGCGAACAGGGCACCCTCCAGGGCACCAAAGGTGCCAAAAGCATCGGCGCTGAACAGGGTACCGGTGGTGGTGTCAAAGGTCATCATCACTTCCGGCCAGTGTACCATGGGGGCCATCACAAAGGTCAGCTTGTGTTTTCCCAGGTCCAGCGTGTCGCCCTCTTTTACCACCAGGGCATCGTCAATGGCGGCGCTGTCCGTGGGAAAGTACATTTTCAGCATGGGCAGGGTTTTGGCGTTCACCACCAGGCGCAGATCCGGCCAGCGCACCAGCACGGCTTCGATCATGGCGGCGTGGTCCGGCTCCATGTGGTCTACGATCAGATAGTCCAGCTTGCGGCCATCCAGGGCGGCGGCAACGTTCTCCAGGAACTGTGCGCCAACGCTGGCATCGGCGGTGTCCAGCAGGGCGGTTTTTTCATCCAGAATCACATAGGCGTTGTAGCTGACGCCGCGCGGAATGGGAAACAGGTTTTCAAACTTTGCCAGGCGGCGGTCACTTGCGCCGACATAAATTGTATTTTCGGATACAGTCTGAATGCTTTGCATGAATATTCCTCCGTATCAGTAGAAATAGTGAAAAACATTTTGAATGATTAGGACACAGTAAAACTTTGCTGAGGATAGAATACCACATTTTGGGGCGTACTGCAAGATGAAACGGGGGCTTTTGATGGGATGTGTGGTGATTTGAGGGGCGGGAGTTTGTGGGGATGGTGAGCGGCTTGCCCGCAAGAGGAGCAGATGATAGGGCGGCGGGCGCACAATGTGCGCCCCTACTAGTGTGGTAATTCTAAAGATTTACTTTTTATGATTTGGAGACTTTCTCCATTTGACTTTGTTACGAAGCGGCTCTAATTTTTTTAGATAGAGCAAAAAGGTAAAGTTTTAGCCTTAACGCACTACTACGGGTTGGAGGTGGTTTCAAGGGCGATTGCACATAAAAAACAATCTGTGGGACGCTGCACACGCAGGCGCGTTTTGGAGGCCAACCGATCCCCCGAAAGATTGCAAACAAAAACCGGCCCCTTTTCAGGAACCGGTAAACATTTAAGAATGCTCGGGCAGCGCATGGTGATGGTTGTGGCGATAAGCAACCGAGGGCGCTGTGCGCAGGGCAACGGCATCGGCCACGGCGTCCAGCGTCAGAGCCAGGATGATGCCGCCCATCACATCAAACACCGAATGCTGCTTTAACAGCATGGTGGAAAGAATGATGGAAACGCAGAGCAGATCGGCAGATACGCGCACCCACAGCCATTTGCGGCCGCGCAGCCGTGCGCAGTGGTGATAAGCCAGCGCCAGCGTGACGGAGTTGAACACATGGATGGACGGGAACACGTTGGTGGACGTATCCGTGCGCCACAAAGCGCGTACCGCGCGGGTAAAGATATCATTGCCGTAAATGTAAGCGGGACGCAGGTCGGTACCATTGGGTACGATTGCGCAGAACAGCAGCGAGAGGGTCATGCCGGTAAACAGCGGCAGGCACAGCCGCCAGAATTCCCTCCGGTCATTGAACCACAACAAATAGAACAGTGTACAGGGGATCCAGGCGAACCACAGGTAATAAGGGATGATGGCGTATTTACAGAACGGAATCAGATCATCCAACCGGCAGTGGAGCACCAGATCCGGCACCTGGATGCCCTGTTCCAACAATTTGAAAAACGCAAGATAAAAGACCAGGTAGCAGGCCATGAACTGGATGGGATGGTCTTTGCACCATGTACGAATCACAAAAAACACTCCTTTTTAAGAAAAAAGGCCGCCGCAGGGGGACCATTCCCCTTGCGATGATAGAGTATTATACTCTCCAAATGTGTCAAAAACAAGGGAAAGCGGCGACAAGGATTGACAAATCGAACTACATTTTTTTGTGCAGCACTGCTAAATTGTGAAATTGAAAATTGTGAAAAGCAACAAAAATAGCAAGTCGGGAATGCTTGCTGGGCTGCGCGGGCCGTTGCAGCAGCATTTGGCTGACTATTAAGGCAATACCGCATAATTCTAAGTGCCGATACGGCGAGCGAGGTGCGGCAGATGCCAAGCCAAAAGCGCAGATAATACTGGATGTCTTATCGAGCATTTTGGCAACGCAGATGCCGTGCCGCAGCCGCCGGAGCGGTGCTTAAGCCGCAAGGCGGGAATTGTGCGGTGTTACCTTAAATCATACGAGCCCCCCGGCCCGGATTTTGCACCAGCGGTGCGGTTTTTACATTTTTTACACCGCCCACCCCAAGATGCGGCGGAAAGAGCGGAAATTCAGCCGATTCCTTTACTTTTCATACATCACACAAATTAGTTGCACACCACAAGAGGAATTGGTATAATATTACTTAATATTGTACGTTTGCCCAGGCGCAGGATTGCAAAACTGCACAAAAAGCTTTTGCCGTGCTGCTGCCTGGAGCAGGAGGGGGCAAAATACCGTGCCGAAAATTGATGTGACCCGTTTTATGGAGCAGAGTGGAATGCGTAAAGCACGCTTTGGCGGCTATGAGCCGGACGATGTGCGTGCGGCACTGCAGGCCCTTTGCACGGAATATGAACAGCGCCTTGGCCGGGCCGAAGCCCAGGCCCGCAAGGCCGAACAGGAAAACGCTGCATTGCAGCAGCATTGCCAGACCCTGACCGCCCAGAACAACCGGCTTTCCGGCCAGAACGCTGCGCTGGCGGGCAGCAGCTCTACATACTCACGCCAGAAAGAAAGCCTGGACGCCCAGGTTTCCGCCCTACAGGAGCGCAACCATTCGCTGAACGACCAGGTGGCCGTTCTGCGGCTGAAGAACGGCAGCCTGCAAAAAGAAAAAGAAAAATTGCAGGAACGTGCCGACCAGGCCGAAGCCGCCCTGCGCATCAAGGGCCGTGAGTTGGACGATGCCCGCAATGCGCTGGAAAACGGCAAAGAAGAGATCATGCAGGAAGCACGCCAGAAGGCGGAGGACATTGTGGCCAACGCCCATGTGCGCGCCGACCAGATCAAGGAGGACGCCCAGGCCGAAGCCCAGGCGATGGATGTTTCGGCCCGCGACCAGGCCAAAGCCCAGGCACAAAAGCTGGTGGATGCCGCCGCTGCGGAAGCCAATGAGATCCAGAACGCCCACCAGCTGCGGCTGAACAACCTGCGCGCCGAAGTGCGGGAGATGGAGGCCCAGCGTGCCGCGCTGATTGACTACCTTGGCCTGATGAGCCGCAAGTTGCTGAACCTGCAGAACGAAGCCATTGCCAATGACCCCGCCGCCGAAGCCCGCGCTACCGATAACGCGGACCGCGAGCTGGAAACCGAGCTGCCGGAGCTGCACACCGTGCCTACGCCAGAAGCTGCGCTGGATTTAAGCCCCGAAACGGTGGCCCGCGCGGTGGATGAACTGCGCGCCCAGGCCGCTGCTGCCGGGGAGGAGGACGAACCCGAACCCCTGAGCCAGCAGAGCACCGCCCCGCAGGAAGTGGAAAAACAGGAAGAAGCTGCCGCCACGGCAGAGCCCGCAGCCGTGCAGCCGGAGGAAAAAACGCCGGAAAACGCAGCACCGGAGGCTGAAACAGAAGAACAGCCGAAGACAGAAGAAACACCCGAACCGGAAAAGACCGAGGATAAGCCGGACCATCCCACCGGGGACCCCAACCACCAGACCGGTCCGGCGCTGACTGAAGTGCCGGGGGCCATCTTCTCTTCGCCCATTGTGCGCCCGGCGGATGCCCCGCGCCCGGACGATACCCCGCCTTCCGCCACGCCGATGGCCCCGGTAATGCCCAGCTTTGAGGAAGAGGACGAGCCGGACGCCCCGGCCATGCCGCTTCCCCCGCGGGAAAAGCCGCAGGAGCCTGAAGCCGAAGAAGAAGCGCCCGCCGTGCCGGAAGAGCCCCAGCCCGAAACGCCGGAAGCCGCCAAACAGCGCGCCGCCCGCCAAAAGGCAATGCGCGCCCTGTGCGCATTGCGCCGCATGCGGGAGCAGCATGGACTGGAGGACATCTGAAAAGACGAGAATGTAGCCTATTTCTACAAACGCAGCCGGTATTGCCTTAAAAATCTTGGAATCCATCTTGCGCTTGCGAAATAGTTGTCATTTTCTTTGTTTTCAGATGCGCCTTGGACACAGAACTGTAAAGGCAATACCGCATAATTCTAAGTGCCGATACGGCGAGCGAGGTGCGGCAGATGCCAAGCCAAAAGCGCAGATAATACTGGATGTCTTATCGAGCATTTTGGCAACGCAGATGCCGTGCCGCAGCCGCCGGAGCGGTGCTTGAGCCGTTAGGCGGGAATTGTGCGGTGTTGCCTAAACAATGTAATGTAAAGAATAGGAGCCTGTAAGTGAAAATTGCTGCGGTAAAAAAATTCACACAGGTTTTGGTTGCCATGGCTGTTGCTGCAGTCATGGCAGCTTTGCTGTGTGCGCCCAAAGCATTAGGCACCACGATCGGGGAATTTTCCATTGAGCAGATCTATGTCAACGTGCCGGAGTTGGACGTGTTTGTTCAGGCAACGGATGCACAAGGCCAGCCCATCAGCCCGGACCTTGTGCGGGCGGCAGGGGTGGAGCTGTACCTGGGGGATGAAAAGATCCCCACCGGCAACATCGGCATGGCGAACGAGCCGATCTGCTATGTACTGGCGGTGGACAACAGTGTGGACGAAACCACGCTGAAAGAATACCGCATTGCGCTGCGGCGGCTGATCAGCGCCAAAGGCGCAAAGGACCAGATTATGCTGTATACCCTGGCCGGGGATGCCGCCTGCGTTCTGCCCGCGACCATTGATACCGGGGCGGCAGTGAACGCCGTGAACGCGCAGGAAAGCCAGGAAGAGAACGAGCCCAACCTGGTGCAGGCAGCCACAATAATTTATAACGATATCAACGAAAATTACCAGAGCATTGCGCCGCGCAAGGTGATCTTTGCCCTGACGGAAGCGGGCAATACCGCCACCAGCACAGCTCTGCTGGGCGCTGTGGCCAAAGATGCCGCCAGCCGCCTGAACATGCCGCTGGATATCTTTGTGACGGTGGATGATGCCAACCCCCTTGCCGAGCTGGGCCAGGCCCTGGGCGGCGATAAGCTGGATGTGGTGCATGAAAGCGAACTGGCCGATACCCTGGCTGAAAAACAGCAGGCCCTTGCCAATGCGCTGGAGATCAAAACCGCGGTGGATGAAAATTTTTACGGCGAGCGCCTGGATGTGCTGACCCTGAGCGTGCCGCAGCTGGGCAGCGCAGTGAAAACCAACGCTACCGTGTATATGGGCCACCGCCTGGCCAAACCGGCGGTGGAAAGCGTGACGCTGCATGGCCGCTATGCCATGACCATTCGGTTTAACCAGGCCGTGGGCCGTGCGGAGGACCTGACCTGTTACAGCATTCAGAGCGAGGATATCTGGGGCTGGCATGTAAAAGTTAAACAGGCCATTGCCAGCGCGGACGGCAGAAGTGTTTCGCTGTACACCGAGCCGCTGTACCAGGGAACCTATACCATTAAGCTGAACAAGATGACCAGCGCCATGACCGCGGCCAACGTGAGCGATTCCGGCACCGCATACCGCTTTACCGTGGAGGATTGGCCCAAGGACAGGGCGTTCTATCTGGCACGATTCCGGCTGCCTGCCATTATTCTGGGCGGGCTGTTGGTGGTGCTGGCCGCGGCAGCCCTGCTGCGCGGCCGCAAGGAGCGCACTGAGGAAAAGCTGGCCGAAGCCGAACACCTGCTGACCGATGCCGCCCCCGCGCAGCAGAGCCTGCCGAGGCGGTGGATCACCCTGTACCTTTCTACCCGGCGGGGCATTGCAGAAACCCGCTGGTCTGCCTATGTGGAAAGCAGCCTGATTATCGGCAGCGATGCCACCCAGTGTGACCTCTGCCTGGCGGATGGCCGCACCCGCCCCCAGCACGCAGTGCTGGAAGTGGAAAGCAGCGGCGTGACCCTGTGCCCGCTGGAGGGAGCCGCCGTGATGGTGAACGGCGACCCCATCGGCGGGGAATACCGCCTGCAAAACGGCGATACCATAAAAATTGGCCGCACCACCCTGCGGCTTGTGCTGTAAACGCGCCCGAAGGAGGAAAATGATGAAACTGACCAAATGCCCCAACGGCCATTTTTATGATGCCGATAAACACCCCGAATGCCCCTATTGCAATGGCGGGCTGGAGGCCGGCAGCGCCATTGCTCAGCCCGGCACCGCTGCCGAGGTTGACCTTGCCGCACCCAAAGGCCCGGTGGCCGGTTGGCTGGTGGTACTGGACGGCCCCGCCCGCGGGCAGGACCTGCGTTTGGGCGAAGGCCGAAACTTTTTGGGGGTGGATGCCGCCGGGAACCCCGCCGTGCTGGATGCCAACAGCCCGCTTGCGGTGCGGCGCGGCATTGTGGTGTATGACCCACAGGATAACAACTGGTGTGCGCTGCCGGGATCTTCCAACGAGCTGTGCACCCTGAACGGAAAAAGCCTGATTGAAAAAATGCCACTGACAGCGGGGAATACCTTTGCTGTGGGCGGCGCACAGCTGCGTTTTGTGCCGCTGTGTGGGCCGAAGTTCAATTGGAATGCAGCGCCGAAAGAGAGGAAGTGACTCCCTTGGCCAGTGAGATTATTTTAACCGTCAGCGAGCGGCGCAACCGCCAAAAGCTGACCCTTTCCAGCACGGCAGCTCCCTTTGTGTTTGGCCGTGGGCGCGATTGCAGCTTTGTGCTGCGCCGCAACAACGTGGGGGAACACCAGTTCACAATCGAATACAAAAACAATGCCTGGCTGATGCAGGACGCAGGCTCCACGACCTGCGGCACCTGGTACAATAACCGCTATATCCATTCCGGTGAGGAAGTGACCCTGCAGCCGGGGGATGTGATCGGCCTGAATACCGACGGCAACGAAACCACACAGGAAATCACCTTCCGCGTGGAGGAAATCCGCCAGGGCGAGGGTACCGCCGCCCTGCGGCGGGAAACGCCCAACGCCACCGTGCTGCGGGAGCTGGATGTGCGCCGCAAGCGCCGCATCCTGATCGGCCGCGGCGAGGACTGCGATGTGCAGCTGACCAGCGACCGTGTTTCCCGCCACCACTGCGAGGTGGTGTATAAGGACGGCCACTATGAACTGAATGACCTTGGCTCCACCAACGGTACTTACCTGAACGGCACCCGCGTGCGCAATGAGCTGCTGACGGACGGCGCTGTCATCAATGTGCCCACCCAGGTGTTTGCATTTTCCGGCGGAATGCTGCACTACCATGAGCATAAGGTGGGCATCAGCATTGAACTGCTGGATGTGTATAAAACCGTCAAAAACCGCAACACCGGCAAGCCGCTGAACATTGTGGACGGTACTAGCATGGGGGTGGAACCCAACAGCTTTGTGGTTGTGGTGGGCGGTTCCGGAACCGGCAAATCTAGTTTGCTGGGCTGCATCACCGGGGCGTCGCCCTGCACCTCCGGCAGCGTCTGCTTTGACGGTATTGACACCCGCGGCAACCGCAATGCCTTTGATGCCGTGCTGGGCTATGTGCCGCAGAAAGACATTATGCACGACGAGCTGACGGTGGAACAAAGCCTGACCTACACCGCCAAGCTGCGCATTGCACGCGATGCCACCCGCACCGAGATCAAAGCTGCTGTGGCCCATGCCATTGAAGCCGTTGACCTGGGCGGGCGGGAAAAAACGATGATTGCAAACCTTTCCGGCGGGCAGAAAAAGCGGGTTTCCATCGCCATGGAACTGCTGGCTTCGCCCCGGCTGCTGATATTGGACGAGCCCACCAGCGGGCTTTCGCCGGATCTGGACCGCAGCATGATGGAGCTGTGCCGCAAGCTGAGCCACGAAAACTGCACCGTGCTGATGGTTACCCACAACATGTCCAACATCAATCTATGCGATAAGATCGCCTTTTTGGGTACGGGCGGCGTGCTGTGCTATTATGGTTCGCCCGAAGCGATGGATGAATATTTTGATGTGGAACTGACCAGCGATATTTTTGAAAAGCTGCACGACCCCGAACAGGTGGAATATTACCGCCGGAAATACTTTACCAGCCCGGAATTCAATCGCCTTGCAGCGCGGTTCCCGGCAGCAGCCAAGGAGGCGGAAAAACGATGCAAAGCGTAAAAATCGGCAAGCTGCTGCGCCAGCTGACGGTGCTCATCTCCCGCAATTTTCAGCTGATCTGGAACCAGAAGCTGACCCTTGGCAGCTTGATTTTGCAGGCCCCGCTGATGGTGCTTGTCATCAAGCTGGTGGGGGAGCCGGACTGCTTTACCTCCAACCTGATCAACATCGGCAGCCGCACGGTGCTGTTCATTGTGTGCGCCATGGCGTCCTTTATGGGGTTGCTGAACTCTTACCGCGAGATCTGTAAAGACCGGGAGATTATCTTCCGTGAAGCCAGCGTCGGCGTTTCGCTGCTGGCAACGGTGCTCAGCAAGGCCATCACCCTGTTTCTGGTGGAAGCCGTGCAGGCGGGCATTTTGACGGCAGGCTTTGTGGAGATCATCCATATTCCGCAAAACCACCTGCTGCTGGATACCAATGTAGAAATCTTCATTACGATTTTCCTGCTCATGGCAGCATCCAGTGCCATGGGCCTGCTGGTATCTGCCAGCCTGAAAAGCAGCGAAGCCGCGGTGCTGCTGGTGCTGGTGCTCATCATCGGGCAGGTGGTGTTCAGCGGCGTTATGTTCAGTATGACCGGCGCGCTGACGGCCATCAGCTATATCATTGTCTGCCGCTGGGGCATGGGGGCGCTGGGCGCTTCCACCGATTTGAACGACCGCCTTTCCTGGCTGAAAGCAGGGCTGGACAGCCCGATGTACGATGCCACCGTGCCCAACCTGGTGCACAGCTGGCAGATGCTGGGGTTGATTACCCTGGTGTGCGTGGCGGCGGCATGGCTGGTGCTGTATATTGGGTTCAATCGGAAAAAGGGATAATCGGTACAGCACAATCGGCATTTTTTTCACGGTAGGATAGGGTCACCCAACCCTACCACACATTTGGAATGAAATCATCAGGTTTTAATGGCTGCCCACCCGTAGGGGCGCAGATTGTGCGCCCGCGGGTGTTTGCGGTATTCAGGGGCAAAATATTTGGCAAGGTCCGTCATGCGGGACGATGCAGGTGTCGTTCCCTGCAAATTTTTAGCCTGGCAGCGGGAAACCGCCCCTCAGGCCGCTTCGCGTCCAGAGGGGTGGTTCCACGCCACAAACCTTAAAAATCCCAAACTACAAACAAAAACAACAAAACCGCCGGGCGGCAAGTGCTTTGCTTGCTGCCCGGCGGTTTTTTGGTATAGGGAGACATTTACTTGTCTTCTTTTTTTATGGCGTTCTTGCCGGTTTTTACGGCCTGTTTGGCGGCGGCTTTGGCGCGGGCGGTGGCTTTGGTCAGGCCAACGCGCAGGGAGGCCAGTGCTTCGCGGCGGTCGGGGACCATGTCCGGGAAGGCCCGCAGCAAACGGCCGGTGCCAAAGAACCGCTGCTTGCTCAGGCGGATGGTGGTATCGCGCAGGGTGCCGGCTTTGCCTGCCAGTTCGCGCAGCTGGTCACGCAGCTCGGCGGCGTTGGTGGCACCCTCCATGGCGGCCAGGGTCAGCTGCAGTTTCTGCTCATCCAGCAGGGTGTCCATCGTCATGGCGCTGGTGCCGATCACTTCGGTCAGGGCATCGCTGGTGGTGCGCATGGCTTTGCGCAGCTCATCAATGCGGGCCAGCTGTTTGCTGAAGCCGACAGCCTGAATGGCGGATACGATCAGATCCGCCAGGAACAGGCCGCCGAAAATAACATCCAGCCAGATCAGCACAAGGGTGGGGATAGCGGCGCTCGGCTTGCTGAGCAGCGGGTGAACCACCACCATCAGCAGCACGCTGCCCAGCCCCCACAGCAAGGAAAACTGCGGGCAGATGAACCCGCCCAGGTTAAAGCGATACATGGAATAGTCCCACCAGCGGGTGTGGAACATCTTGTACAGGATGTACCCGCCAACCAGCTCCACCAGCGTGGTGATGACCATGCCGCCGAAAAAGGCAACCAGTACGTTCTGGTACCATGCCATATCGCTGCTTGGCATGGTAAAACGGCCAAGAACGGCGATCATTACCGTCATGCCGCAGCCGTAAATGGGGCAGATCGGGCCGTTCAAGAATCCGCGGTTGACCAGCTCCCGCGTGGTGATGGCTGCATAGGCAACCTCCACGCACCAGCCCAGGAACGCATAGACGAAAAAGAAAAATATCGTATGCAGCAGGGCATAAGTGGTCATTCCTGTACCTCCCCGGCGGGGTCGGCTTCTTCCTCCGGTTCCAGGCGGCGGGCCAGCTCTTTGGGCTCCACCCAGGTCACGCTGGAATCCGGCCCCTTGCGGGCAATCAGCGCCTTGATGGGAATGCCCTGTTCGCTGAACATGCCCTCGTGCTCGGTGCGCAGGTTCCAGTCCGGCTCATTCTTGTGCAGATCAAAGGTCTGCCAGGTAATCTCGAACCCGGCAGCGGGAAAGTAACCCAGGCTGTCCCGGAACAGGTCATCGTCATCGGTCTTGAAGTAGATTTCGGAACCCTCCGGCATCAAAGCGCGGTACTGCAGCAGCTGGCGCGGGTGGGTCAGGCGGTGCTTGTTGCTGCCAGCGTTTTTGCTCCACGGGTTGCAGAAGTTGATGTAGATGCGCTGCACGGTATCCGCCGGGCTGAACACGCCGGAAAGCCGCTCGATATCCAGCGAGGCAATCTTGACATTATCCGGCGGCAGCTGAGCGGCGGCGTAAGCGGCTTCCACCTTGCGCTTGGCCAAAATCAGGACCTTATCCGTGATATCAATGCCAAGGTAGTTGATATCAGGGTGCAGGGGGGCCAGCTGGCTCAAAAAGCCGCCCTTGCCGCAGCCAAGCTCCAGGTGCAGGGGCTGCTCCGGCCGGGCATACAGCTCATGCCAGTGCCCGGCATGGGTCAGCGGTTCGTGAACATGGAAATCGCAGGCCAGCAGTTCCGGTCTGGCATAGGGCTTAAAACGCATACGCATACAACAATACCTCACTCATGATAATTCACTAAAAAATTCTGGACATCGGCAAAATCAGTGCAGGCAAGGCTGCCCTGGCAAAAGCCGGGCTTGCCGCCGCCCCGCCCGCCGAACGCTTCATTCAGCGCCTTGCACACCGGGCGCACATCCCCGCCGGGCAGGCAGAGCGTATAGGCGAGGCCCTGCCCGCCGGAGGCCAGCACCGCCGTCAGCGCGTTGGTGCGGGCCGATACCGCCAAACAGATCCGCCGCAGTCCGTCGCCGTCCGCACCGTCACAGTGCAGCACAGCAGGCTGGCCGGGCACGGCGGCTTGGGCCAGTGCTTCGGACAATGCGTTCTGCATGGCGGCAAGGCGCTGCTTGAGGGCAGCTTCCGCCGTTTGCAGGTTTTGCACGGCGGGCAGCAGGCGACCGGGGGCGGAGCTTAACAGGGTGCCCACCGCGGCGGCATCCTGCCAGGCGGCAGCAATGGACTGATGCGCACGCTCCCCGCACACAACCGCCAGCCGGGTGCCGCCCTTGTAGCTTTGGGCGCTCAAAATTTTGATGGCCCCCACCTGGCCGGTGGTGGAAACATGGGTGCCGCAGCAGGCGCACAGGTCGGCCCCGCCGGCATCTACCAGCCGCACCGCACCGTCAATTTCCTTTTTGCTGCGGTAGGTCAGTTTTGCAAGGTCTTCCGGCGCGGGGTACCAGCAGCGCACCGGGGCGTCCGCACGGATCACCGCGTTGGCCTGGGCTTCTGCTTCGGCCAGCTGGCCGGCGGTCAGCGGAACGCTCATATCCATCCGCACCGCGGGGGAACCGATGTGAAAGCCCACATTCTCCGCCCCAAACAGGCGGTGCAAAGTGCCGCTTAAAATGTGTTCACCGGTGTGCTGCTCCATATGGTCGCGGCGGCGCGCCCAATCAATGCGGCCTTCCACCGTCTGCCCAACCGGCAGCGCTGCGCTGACAGTGTGGGTGATCACGCCGCCATGCTCCTGCACATCCGTTACAAGGGCGGTGCCCAGCGCACCGGTATCGCAGGGCTGGCCGCCGCCTTCCGGGTAAAAGGCGGTCCGGTCCAGCTGCACGGCAAACTGTTCCCCGGCCGGGGTGCAGACAAGCACCGTGGCGGTAAAAGTTTGAACATATGGGCCTGTTTCGTATAGTTTTGCCGTTGCGGGCATGCAAGGTCATCCCCCTTTCGGAATATTTTTACATTATAGCATAAAACGGCAGTGGAAAAAACAGTTCAAATCCGTTATAATAAAAATCAGTTATAATTCCGGCGGCTCCCCGGCAAGGTGGGAGCCGGAAAGGGGGCGGGAACCATATGAAAAAACGAATCTCAGCACTGGTTTTGAGCAGCTGCCTGCTGGCGGGCTGCGCGGGCCAAGGGGCGGCTGCTACCGGCGAAACCGCAGCACCCAGCCAGGCCGTGCCCACCGCGGCACCCCAAAGCCTGACGGTGAACGGCCTGCTGGACACCAGCGCTGCTGTTGGCGCGCTGGAGCTGTATGCCCAGGCGCAGAATGTGACGCTGCAAAACAGCTTTGAGACCGAAACGGCGGACCTGGTCATTCTGGATGCCCCGCCGCAGGATGATGGAACCTGGAAGAATCTGGCGGAGAACGAGCTGCTGGCCGCCGCCGCGCAGCGTGCCGGACTGGATACGGAAAGCACCGTCACCGCCCTGCCGGTGGGCCAGAGCCTGTATGCCTATTGGGCGGATAACCGTGTGCTGACCGAGCTTTTGCAGAGCGATGCCGCGCTGGACGACCTGCGCGCTGCGACCTGGGAGGAATGGTTCGATTTCGTAACAGCTGTGACCCATTGGTGCGCGGAACCCGGCGCTGTGCAGGTAACGCTGAACGGCAATGTTTACACCCTGCCCGCTGAGCGGCGGGAGACACTGGCAAACCTGAACGGCGTGTTTGCCGCCCAGGGACCGGAGGTTAGCGGCAACAGCGGGGATGGCGGCGTGGCGGAAAATACCCCTGCGCTGTACACCACCGCCCTGCTGGCGGCGGGGGAGCCGCTGACCGAAGAAAACCTGACCGGTCCGCTGAACGCGCTGGAGCAGGAGCTGCGGCTGGAAGATGCCAACAGCGCCTGGCAGGCCGGCATTGCAGACCTATGGACCAGCAAGTATCTGTTCCAGCAGGGCAATGCCCTGTTCTACCGCGGCTACCTGGCCGACCTGGTCAGTGACAGCGGCGCAGCGTTGAGCAGCGCCCAGAAAGACGCGCTGGTGTGGCTGCCCATCAAAAATAACCTGACCGAAGCCGACATTGCCAACCAGCGGTTCAACCTGGCCGGGCTGATGAATTACCCCATTTTGGCCAACCGTGCCTGGCTGGCTATCCCGGCGGATGCCGATGAGGAGAGCGCCCGCGCCGCAGCCGCCGCTATTTTGTGGCTGTACACCAGCAAGGCGGGGGAAAGCGCGTTGATCGACACCCTGGACCTGATCACCCCCTGGGGTACTGGCAGCAACCAGAACGCCGCCGCGGCCATGCAGGCGGCGCAGGTGACAGCCGGTATTCTGCCTGGCGCAGCGCTGGACAAAACCCAGGCCGCCGCATTGCAGCAGGCCCAGCGCGGGCTGTATTATGAAGCGGACGGCATTACCCTGCGGGATGGCCTGTGGGATGAAGATGCCGCCGCTGCTTGGCGCAGCGCCGTGATGGCGGCCCTTGGCGCAGAAAGCGCCGAAGCAGACGATAACTGATGCCCCGGGGTGTACCTGAAAAACAGGCGCACCCTAGATGGGCTTTGCGGAATACAAAAAGTTTTAAGGAGAAGAGAAAAAATGAAGAAGCGTTGCAGCGGTATCCTGATGCCGGTTTCCAGCCTGCCGGGCGGGTATGGCATTGGCTCCATGGGCCAGGCTGCCAGAGATTTTGTGGATTTTCTGGTGCTGGCCGGACAGAGCGTGTGGCAGATCCTGCCCGTTGGCCCGACTTCGTATGGCGACAGCCCGTACCAGAGCTGCTCGGCTTTTGCGGGCAACCCGTATTTTATTGACCTGGATCAGCTGGCTGCGGATGGCCTGCTGAAGCCGGAAGATTATGCCAAAGAAAATTGGGGCACCAACCCCAATTACTGTGACTATGCCCTGCTGTACCAAAAGCGCTACAAGGTGCTGCGCAAGGCATACGCCGCATTTTTGCAGCAGCGCCCGGTGCCGGGGTACGATACCCCCTACAGCGATGACTGGTACCGTTTTACCTTTTTGAGCGATGCCTGGCTGCCGGATTACTGCCTGTACATGGCAATCAAAGAAGAAAACAAGATGTGCGACTGGCAGACCTGGCCTGCCCCGTTGCGCCTGCGCGACCCCAAGGCGCTGGAAGAGTTCCGCACCGGCCATGCCGATGAACTGGGCTTCTGGGCCTTTGTGCAGTATGAGTTCGCCAAGCAGTGGCAGGCCCTGAAAGCATATGCCAACAGCAAGGGCATCAAGATCATGGGCGATATTCCCATCTATGTGGCGGCGGATTCTGCCGATGCGTGGGCAGGCCGTGAGCTGTTTGAGATGGACAGCGAGGGCCACCCCCGCCGCGTGGCTGGCTGCCCGCCGGACTATTTTGCCGAGGATGGCCAGCTGTGGGGCAACCCGCTGTATGACTGGGCCTACCACAAGCGTACCAACTATGCCTGGTGGGTGCGCCGCGTGCGCCATGCGCTGAGCATTTATGATATCCTGCGTATTGACCACTTCCGCGGCTTTGATACCTATTGGGCTATCCCGGCGGGGGACAAAAACGCCCGCGGCGGCAAGTGGGAACAGGGCCCCGGCATGGACCTGTTCCGTGCTCTGCGCACCGCTCTGGGTGACCTGCCCATTGTGGCCGAGGATCTGGGCGAAATTTTTGATTCCGTCCGTGTGCTGCTGGCGGAAAGCGGATTCCCCGGCATGAAGGTGCTGCAGTTCAGTCTGAACGGCACCGATAGCTTGGACCTGCCGCATAACTACCCGGCCCACTGCGTGGCTTACCCCGGCACCCATGACAATAACACCCTGCGCGGCTGGCTGGAAAACGAAACCACCCCCGCCCAGCGCAAACAGGCCAAGGCATATTTTGCCCTGACCGAGCAGGAGGGCGAGATCACCGGCCTGCTGCGCGGTGTGCTGGCAAGCCCGGCGGAGCTGGCTATTGTGACGATGGCCGACTGGCTGGAAAAAGGCAGCGAAGCCCGCATGAACACCCCCGGCAACCCGGCGGGCAACTGGCAGTGGCGCGTTGCCGCTAAGGACCTGACCCCCGCGCTGGCGCGGAAGATCCACGAGATGAGCGCACGGTATTTCCGCGCGGAACCCCTGCCGGAAGCGGAGCCGAAAAAGGAAAAAGCGCCCGCCCCGCAGCCCAAGGCCAAGGCGGCTGACGCAAAAGAGGAAAAAACGACAGCACCGGCGAAAAAAGCAGCAAAAAGTGCAAAGTGATTTTTTGAACAGTAATACTTTTATTATTAAGCAATTCTTTGTGTAATGCGGGTATGGGAAAAGCATGCACGGTATGGTAAAATATACAAAGATTTTATGTCAAGTTGTAGCATTAGGACAACATAGAGAACCGAAAAACGCTTTGTTGGATCTTGTATGTTTTACATGGAGGAAGACGCGTCATGCAGGAATTTACTCTGGAACAAATTGGCATGCAGGTTACCGCATTGCAGAATTTTTTTGACCAGGTTACTTTGATCGACCCGCTGGCCCAGGCCGAGGTGGACCCCGCCACCCTGCAGGCCACCGGCCATGCCGATGCTGTGCCTGTGCTGAATGCAGATGGCCGTGGCTGGCAGCCGATTTTGGGTGAGGATACCGGTTTTGTGTTTTACCAGAACATCCAGGTGGAGAACCGCCCGTTTGTGCTGGCTGCCACCTATTTCCTTACGGCAGATCTGCCCGCCAATGACCGCGAGGCAAACGCCCTGCTGCGCCTGCTGGGCCAGTACCGCGAGGAGATGCGCCGCGATTATGTGACCGGTGTATATAACCGTGCGTTCCTGGATTCCACTTACCGCAAAAAAGTGGCGGCTGCTGCCTGCGCAGGCAAGCCGGTCAGCGTGGTTGCTGCCCGCGTGAACGAGTATTGGAACCTGCTGCGCGAGGAAGGCACTCACGCAGCAGATTGCTGCCTGAATACCGCAGCCGGTATTTTGCAGCTGGCTGCCGGGCCGGACCAGCAGAACGCTGTTGTCCGCCTGGAAGACGGCATTTTCCTGGTGGTGAGCGTTGGCACCCCGGCGGCAAAACTGCAGGCTGCGCTGCATGAAGCGCTGGGCGAATCCCGCCGCACGTTCGGCATCACCCTGTCCCGCCGCGGCGAATTTACCGTGTCGCTCAGCTCTGCCGATTGGGGCGAAGCCGGCAGCTGGGACCTGATGGTGGCCCTGGCCGAGCAGCGCCTTTCCGGCTGCTGAAGAAGCTGAAACAAAAGAATAAATCCCCCTTGTGGAGCCATACTAGCTTTGGGAACATTCCCAAAGGAAAAGGCTGTACACAAGGGGGATTTTTTATGCCGGAAAACCAGAATATGCAAAAAACCAGTGATAACGAAGCCATGCTGCAGGAGATCGTGCAGAACACCGAGATGGGCAAAAACACCCTGGATGAGCTGATGGGGCTGACGTATGACCAGAAGCTGAAAGACGAGATGATGCGCCAGAAAAACGAGTACCGCCGCCTGAACCAGCAGGCCCACACGGCGCTGGATGCCATCGGCGCACAGGCCAAGGGTCAGAGCGCCGCCGCACGCATGAGTGTGAGCATGGGCATCCGCACCCGCACCATGCTGGACAAAAGCACCCGCAACCTTGCCACCATGCTGGCGGAGGGCAGCGGCCAGGGCGTGCTGGACTGCAAGCGCGCCGAAACCGACTACCCCCAGGCCAGCCCCGGCGCCCACAAGTTGATGGAAGAACTGTGCGCGTTCCAGATCGGGGCGGAGCAGGCGTGGAGGGAATTTGTGTGATTAGTTAGGAGTTAGGAGGGAGGAGTTAGGAGTTGGGGGCGCTTAATGAATAAAGAATAAATAATAAAGAATAATTGTGGTGGACCGCGGCGCGGTGCGCCGCTCAGGAAATATTAGGGTTGCTGGTATTTAGAAATGCGGGATGAATGATAAAACAATCTGTAGGGCGCGATGCCCTCATCGCGCCGGGAAAACGTAAATTGAATGCCGCAATCTTAACGCAGCCCGAAACCTATCTGTAGGGGACGATGCTTGCATCGTCCTGCTGGAGCTTTGTCTTATTGCACATTATAAATTTGATGTTTTGCCTTGCCCTATGGTAGGGGGCGGCGTCCTCGACGCCCCGGATGGAAATGTGGAACCATAAATTTTAGGCTCTACGCGGGGAACCACCCCTCACCGGCTTTCGCCGGAGCTCCCCTCAAAGGGGAGCCAATATCTTACTTTAGGTTTGCGATGGACGCGAAGCGGCCTGAGGGGTGGTTCTCTGCAACAAACCTAAAGACATCCGCCCCTCGGTCTCGGAACGGTCAAGACCGTTCCCTACAGGTTGTTTTATTGTGCACAACGGGCAATAAACGCATATCTCACCCATAGGGGCGCACATTGTGCGCCTGCGGACGTTTGTCTTATTGCCGGATGGCGGAATATTAGGGCAATACCGCATAATTCTAAGTGCCGATACGGCGAGCGAGGTGCGGCAGCTGCTAAGCCAAAAGCGCAGATAATACTGGATGTCTTATCGAGCATTTTGGCAACGCAGATGCCGTGCCGCAGCCGCCGAAGCGGTGCTTAAGCCGCTAGGCGGGAATTGTGCGGTGTTGCCTTAGGTAAGGCCCATCGTCCCCTACAAATTGTTTACAGGTTTGTGACAAATGGTTTATGGTTCTCTCCGGCGCGATGAGGGCATCGCGCCCTACAGATGAACCAAACGAACCTACAAATAAAATAGCCGCAGCGGTGGGGGAATGACTCCCTGCCGCTGCGGCTGTTTTCGATTTATCCTATAATTTATTCTATATTCTATTATAATTAAAGTTTTTTCGCCGAAGCCTTTTTTTCAAAAAAACTGGAAAATCCCCGTAATCGCTACCAGATCGTATCTTTCGTCGGCTGTTCTTTGATCAGGCCGGTGCGGTAGGCGGAGATGAGGCGATGGAGGTCGGCCACCTGGGCGTACAGATTGGCGCCCTCGTCCATATGTTCCACCAGAACGCGGTCGGTGTGGTTATCGTCCACCACATCCACGCGGGACAAAATATCCAGGTTTTCCTGCACTGCTTTGGCGGTGTTTTCAAATGGCTGGTGGGTGCGCAGGCTCATGCCGTGGCTGGAATACACCAGCGTGTACCCCGCAATACCGGTGCGCTCGTGGTAAGCGCGGCAGAACCCGCCGTCAATCACCAACAAGCGCCCGCCGCCCTTGATGGGGCTTTCGCCGGCTTTTTCCCGCACGGGTACATGGCCGTTCACAATGTGGCAGTTGGCCGTTAAGCCAAACTCCGCCAGGATGCGGCAGCAGATGGCCGCATCATCGTACCAGGTATAGTAGGGATCCTTGATCTCCTTGTGGGTTTCTGGGTCCTCAATGTACAGCCGTTCAAAGGTGGTCATGGCGCTGCGGCCAAACAGCGGGGAGAGCTTGCCGCACCACAAGTACCACAAAAAGTCCTGCCCGCTCTGCCGCTCCGGCGAGCCCTCCGGCGCAAAATAGCCCAGGCGGGCGCGCAGGTCACAGTAATCCAGCAGCGCGCGGCCCCGCAGGGAATGGCCCTCAAACGTTTCGGCGGCAAATTCGCCCTCGTCCGTCAGGGGCACTGCACCATGGTACAGCAGGCAGCCGTTCTCAATGTGGTATACGCTGCCCTTGGCATACAGGAAGGCAACGTGCTTTTGCAGCTTTTCGCTGTGGCGGAAGGATGCCACCAGCTTGTCCAGCACAAACTTTTCGTCGGCATTCAGGCGGGCCGGGTTCTCTGGATCTACCGTGGGGAAGTTGCGGTCCCGCAGGGGATAGATCTTGCCAAAATAATCCACCGTTCCGGCTTCGTAATCAATGCGGCGCAAAAAATCCCGCCCCTGCATCTTGAAATCCGGGTTGCGGTCGATCACTTCGCACTCCAGCTTCAGCATCAGGATGGTGATGGCCTTGTGCATGACAGCACAGCGGTGCAGCATTCCGTCCGTGTAGGGGCCGCGGGTGGCGTCGGTGTGCGGCATCCAAATGGTCAGATCCTCATTGCCGTAATACTGCTCCGCCATGCGCAGCAGGTGGCGCAGATTGATGCCGTAAAAATCTTCAATCATGCCGTGGTTATGGTAGGCAAGGGTGGTTTTCAGCACCGTGCAGCAGCACAACGCGCTGCCAGCGGCGGCACCCATCCACACAACGTCGTGGTTGCCCCATTGGAAATCCACGTTGTGGTGGGTCATCAGTCGGTCCAGGATCAGGTCCGGGCGGGGGCCGCGGTCAAACAGGTCACCAATAATGTGCAGCTTGTCCACCGCAAGGCGCTTGATCAGCTCACACAGGCGGATGATGAAAGCGTCCGCGCGGTCATTGGCGATAATGCTGCCCACGATCTGGCCATAGTAGAGGGTTTTGTTGTGGTCCTCAAAGTGGGCGTGCAGAAGCTCGTCAATGATATGCCCACAGCCCTGCGGCAGGCAGGAACGCACATATTCCCGTGTGTGCTTGGACGAAACAAAGCGGCATACATCGATCAGGCGCAGCAGCGTCTGGCGGTACCAGGCTTCCAGCTCAAAGCGTTCCGGGTAGCGGGCCTTGAGCAGGGGCAGCTTGCGCGCCGGGTAGTAGATCAGGGTGGCAAGCTCGGCACGGATGGCCTTGGGCACGTTTTCACCCAGGACAAGATCAACTTTTTCGCGGATAACACCGGAAGCGGAGTTCAGCAGGTGGATAAAAGCCTCGTCTTCGCCGTGCAGGTCACTGATATAATGCTCGGTGCCCTTGGGCAGCTTGGCGGTGGCTTCCAGGCTGATAACGGCGCTGGCAGCCGCAGCCTGGGTGGGATAATCCCGTGCCAGCAGCGAAAGATACTTTAACTCTGCCACGCTGGTGGTGGGGATAGTAGTGGAATTGGAACCCATGGAACAGTATTCTCTCCTTTTTGAAGGGCTTGAATCAAAGCACGCAATTGTATTATTGTTGCAAGAATTGGTACTTTTATTGTACGCTGTCCCATGCGGTGCGTCAATCGGAAAAGTGCCGAAAAACCTTGTGCTGCATCCGTTATATTTGACTATTTGATAATCCTTGCCCTACAAAATGGCAGGGCTTGCCGGGGGAGGATGACATTGTAATGGATAAAATACAGAAAACTGGCGCACCATGCAAACAAAGTTTTCAATAGAAGAGAGGAAAAATTGGCATAAATACACCGCCCTGCTCAAAAGTAATTGACTTTTTGCGTGGGGAACGGTATGATACGGTTGTAATCAAAAAGAAAGCATCTTTTGTGAGAACGCCGTTACTGACGCCGTTCTCATTTTCTTTATCAAATAGAAATAGCAGCACCGCCCGCGGGTAATACCATATCGCGGGCGGTGCTGTTTTGCTGTAAAAAACAAACCCCGCCGCCGGATGGCGGAGGGGCCTGCGTGTGGATTCTTAACTTGTCTCTTTAGTCTTCGGTGAACGCCCTGTATCAAATTTTTATGCGCGGGCACACGAAAAAATCCAGAAAGGCGCAGAGGAAATCAAGAGAGCGCATAGGCGCTCGCTCCACTCCGTTCCGCTCGCAATCCGCCTAATCTCCAAGCCAACTCCAAGACCACACCAAGCAAAATCAACGCATTATCTCCTGTTTTCCCGCATGGGACAGAATGAGAGAGGATTGGAAACAAAAAAGAAAGCAGGCCCCGGAGCCGGATGGCGGAGGGGCCTGCGTGTGGATTCTTAACTTGTCTCTTTGGTCTTCGGTGAACGCCCTGTATCATAGTAATATAGAAAAGAATATAAGTCAATATGTGACGATAAACTGTAACTTTTATAAATGCACTTTTAAATTAAAAGCACTTGACAATACTGCCCGTTTAAACGTATGCTATATGTAAAGAATAACGAACGGATAGGAAGTGTTTTGCCATTTTTAACTACGAGTATAAGCCGAAGAAAACATCGCAGGAACTTGTTGCGATGCTAAAGGATGAAAAGGGCATAACCTTTTCCATTATGTCAGAGACAGAGGCAGCAGAATATCTTTCCAAGAGAAATAATTATATGCGGACGGCCTCTTATCGAAAGAACTATGCAAAGCATGAGACCGGCGCGCAGGTCGGAAAGTACATCAATCTGGATTTTGCCTATCTTGCAGAACTGTCAAACATTGACTTCTACTTACGGGAGCATCTCTTGAAGATGTGCATTGATATTGAACATGCACTGAAAGTGGCACTGCTGGCAGAGATTGAGCAGAACCCGCAGGAGGATGGCTATAAAATCGTATGCGACTTTTTGGAGAAGTATCCGCAGGTAAAGCGCTCGATTGAGCAAAAAGCAGATGCGATATTTACGGGTGACTTGATAAACAAATACTTCAATTTGTGCTATGTGGTGGATAGCCGGACAAATGCTTGCACGGTAAAAATCATCAATGTGGACTGCCCTGTTTGGGTGTTGGCGGAAATCATTAGCTTTGGCGATTTGATAAAGTTGTGTGAGTTCTACAGCACAAATTATCGTCAGTTCTTTGCAGTGGCGCTGGATAGGAACATTATCAACCCGGTAAAGAGTCTGCGGAACGCCTGCGCCCATAATAATTGCCTGTTTACTTCGCTTAGGCCAAGCAATACAACCAGACCGCCGCAGGTGATTTCCAGAATGGCTGCCAGTATTCCGGGGGTCGCAAAGGTTGAAAAGACGAAAAAGCTCTCAAGTAGACCTGTGTTTGAAATCGTCTGTATGCTTTATGAATACCAACTACTTGTAAGCCCAAAGGTACGGCAAAATCGTATGGGAGCATTAAAGCAGTTTGTTGATGGCCGAATGGTAGAGCATTTGGACTACTTTTCGGGAGAAAAGGGCAATCGTTTGGTAAAATCCACCTTGCTCTTTATAAAAAATGTGGTTGACTTTTTCGCATAATAAGCATATAATATCAATGTAATCAAAAAGATACTATATCTTTTGTGAGAACGCCGTTACTGACGCCGTTCTCATTTTCTTTTTATAAGTAAAAAGCAGCCTGTGGAATGAGAAATCATTTTACGGGCTGTTTCCCTTATACGGGCATTGCCTCTCGCAGTTCCCGCTTATACTTGTAATATGTATTCCGTGCAATGCCAATAAGCTTAATGCAATCTGCATCGCTGAGTGTGCCGTCAAAATCCTTGCTGTATTTTTTGATGGCCTCTTTGCAAGTAGCGGCTTTCTTGACTATCAGCTTGCGACCACATTCCTGCCCTATCTGCTTGCCGTTTAGTTTGGCGGTCAGCATTCCCTCTCTGGTGCGTTGGTGCAGGTCGTCAACTTCCTTTTGAGCTTGCGCAAAGGCAAGGCGTATCTGCTCTTTGGCGAGGTCAACGGTGTACTGGTTCAATGCGGCAATGACCGAGGATACAAAACTGTCAGTAGCGGCATTGCCTGTTTCCAGTTGGGTACTGATTTGCCGTTGGATGGTCTGGCGGTAGGTCTCTGTGTTGATATGAGGCTCTTTGAGAAAACAGAGCGTTACATTTTGGGCGTATAGGGCTTCGTACAGTTGGCAACCCTCGTCTGCATTACGGCTCATACGGGATACACTGTCAAATACAATAGTGTCGCCTGCTTGCACAGTGTGAAGCAATTTATCTAATTCTCTGCGGCCTTGATAGGTCGTGCCAGTATATACTTCGCGGATGATATGTGCGGTGGGGTACATTGATAGAATGTTACGGACTTGCCGTTCGATATTTTGCTGTGGCGTGGAAATGCGGCAGTAACCATATATCTGCATGGCAGTATCACCTCTGAGGCTCGTTAATTTTGATACTGATAGTATACTTACTTTGTCATACGATAGCAAGCACTTTTAATACTACTTGTGCATAGCTTAAATTTGATACTGGAAACGATGGCGGTGGTCGCTTGTGTGACCGCCGCCATCGTTCTACTTTTCGGATGTGGCCGCAAGACTGCACCATGCGCAGGTTTTGCACTCGGCCATTTCCCCGCAAGGGGGAACGCCGGTATCTGGTTCGTATGGGCAGGAATGGTAATCGTATTGCATTGTAGTGCTCCTTATTAAAAGTGTACATATAAAAATGGCGGTCTACTCTCACTCGACCATTATCGCTGTTATTGTGACTTATTCGGCAACAACCATCTTTTCCATACAGTCGCCGCATATCAGGTTGATGACCTTGGTTGCTCGGCAACTGTTGCCACATTTGGGGCAGATATATTTGCGGGTACTGCTTGGCTTTTTCGTTCTGGTTTCCGCTCCTGCACTGCTGTTGCCGCCCTTGGGGAGCGTTCCGAGTACATCCAGCAGGTTAAGGCTCTCGACCATCTGGAAATCTTGCCAGCCCTGCTCCTCTACAAAATCCAGAAGTTCAAGACCGGGGCTGGTAATTGTCCAACCATATTTGGGATGGTGTTCGACTTCCAGACCGTGGGTTTCTGCGATATGCCTGAAATTCTTGTTGTGGTACACGCCGTTGTTGCTGGTATCTTTTATACCGTGTTCGGCGCAATACTCGTGTACCATCTCATGAACTAATACGCCTGCGAGAAAAGCACACTCTTGATTTAAGCTGGCAGAGCTTATATTGATTTCGTAGCGCCGTTCCTCTCCTGTCCGCCAGACTTTGCCCGTTGTAAAATGTCCATACGCGCCAGCGGTCTTTTTTAAACTAATAACCACTTCCGGCAGTTCGCCGCCAAAAAAGCGGTTGTTAAGTGCGCGGAACATTTTCTCTAACTGACCCGCAACGCGGCTCGTTTTAATCGTCTGTTTCATTTTCGATGTCCTTTCGTCTTAAAAGTTTACTTTTAATCCCCGCAGAAGCGGTTTGCAGGTTTGGCCCCTGCCGGCGAGAAGAAAAAGTAAAGCCCCCAACCCGGTGTCAACAGAACATGGAATATCGCAGCGCTCCCCGCGAAAGTGCGAGAATATGCCGTGAAAGTCTGTTGACTTAGGGCTGGGGGCTTATATACTTTTTTGAGCGGCAGGGTTACGCTTCCCCGTCCCGCCGCAGCGGAGTACCGTACTATTTTTATAAAAAATACGATATGTATATATTGACATGGTGTATATTATATGCTATTATATACATATCGTATTACATAACGAATTGTATTTCATCTTGTAAGGGGGCGTTCTGATGAACCGCTATTTCATTTCAGATAAAGAAAGCGACATTCTGATTACTGTCGCAACCAAAGTTTTCGGCTTGAAAATCGGAGACATCATCAATATGGCAATCAAAAATGAGTTTCTGCCGATGACAGAGCCGTTCCGCACAGAGGCAACGTTCATTTTGCAGTGCCGCGCAGAAAATAAATTGGATGCGTGGGAAATCAAGCAGTCAATGACACGCGGCATCAGGGCGTTAGGAACACGCCCGGTGTACGATGCAGACCGTTTACAGGGCTTTTTTGCCAGATACCATTTGCACGAGGACACAGAGAACTGCACCATAACAGAGAATGATGCCTTGTGGGAATCTGCTGTCGAGGTCTATGAGCTCCTTGGCAAACAGATTTCGACTGGCGGCATCAACAAAATTAACGGTGCTCGCTTGGTAGATGATATTTTTGCTGAGTGGGAGGTTCTGTGGGGCGAAAAGGCTGTGTACGATGTAATGGCAGCGCTTGCGTTTCGTTGTGAACCGAGCCTGCCGTTCAGCTGGTTTGACGGCATCCAGTTCCTTGTAGGAATCGAGCGTGATGCAATGGGACAGTGGTGCCGTTTGCCGAGTAGAAAAAAGTAAGACCTGACACGCCTTTGCGATAGTAAGGCGTACAGGTCGCAGCAAGGGCGGTGCTGAAATTCTGCACGAAAGTGCAGAACTTGGGCACCACCAATCTTATAGGGGCAGGAACGGCGAAAAGTCGTTCCGATGGGGGCCGCAGCCCCCACTGACGGCAAGCAGGTCTTGTCGGCAGCGGGGAGTCCAGAGGGGTCACGCCCCTTTGGCAAGGTAAGCCCGCAAGGGTGGTGGGAGTTTCCGGGGAAACTGCCATACCTTGTATGGCACATCAGTCCGCGACTAAATGAGCTGCTTCGTTGTGCAGGGCATTTCAAGGTGTGGGCAGAGGGGACATGAACCCCGTAAAGGAAAGTGAGATTACAATGGCAAGTGTAGAGAAGTTTTCAGCGGGCGCAGTCCGCAATCAACTGCGGCACAATCGCCGCGAAATCGAACATTCCGGCAATCCTGACATTGACCCGTCTCGGCAGGGGCGGGACTATGTTCTGTCCCCCGATAGGGGCATGACCGAGTATGACTATTTTTTGCAACGCAAATCAGAACTGTACTGCTATAAACGCGATGACGTAAAAGTTATGGCAGGCTGGGTTGTGACCGCCCCGCAGGATTTAGACCCAGAGCGCTACGATGACTTTTTCTACGCAACATACAATTTCTTGGCAAATCGCTATGGCGATGAAAATGTCGTGCAGGCCATCGTCCATGATGACGAGGGCGGCCAGCCACATTTGCATTTTTGCTTTATCCCTGTCGAGGAAGACTTGAAGCATGAGCAGGGGTATAAAATCTGTGCGAATGATATTCTTGACCGCCGCGAGCTTCGTAATTTTCACCCAGACCTGCAACGCTACTTGAACGAGCACGGTCTGGAAGATGCCCGCGTTATGACGGGCGTGACCAAGCGGCAAGGTGGAAACCGCACTGTCGCGCAGCTTAAAGCGGAACGCGAACAGGAATACCAGCAGGAAGTAGAACGCCCTGCGCTGTATTTCGGTGAATCGTCCGGGCCGGAACTGCGTTTTTGAGGTACAGCCATGAATCAGGCGGTAATGCTTATCAACTGCTATCTGTACGGAGCAACGGCAGTCATGCTCCTTGTGCTGGTACTGATAGTATATTTGCGCGGGCAGATGAATCATTTTCCAAATCCATTTGCAAAAAAGAATCTTGTGTATCGACATCCGGCGCAAGCAAAAGGGATTCTGTTTGGTAAGAAGTTTGGTCTGTTGGCCTACTCCCCCGAACAGGACGAGGGGCATATTCTCGTACTGGGGCCATCTGGCACAGGTAAGACAAGTGCGCTGCTGATTCCAACGCTACGAAGCTGGCAGGGTACGGCGCTGGTGGTAGATATATCCGGCGACATATCGGCTAATGTACATACAGAGAACAAAATCATTTTTGACCCCACGGCGGCAGATTGTATTCCGTATGATGTGTTTGCGTCCATTGATGCAGCCCCGGATGATACCGAGCGGCAAGAGCGTTTGGAGCAGCTGGCCTATTTGTTGCTGCCGGACAAGGCCAACGACAGCGAGGCGGGAGTATTTTTTACCAAGAACGGGCGCAAGATGATAACGGCAGCGCTTATCTGCTACTACGGCATGGGCTGGGGCTTTGTGGAAATCTGCGAGTTTTTTCTCGGTCACGATTGGCGCAGTTTACTGAACGATATTGCAAAGCAGCAGAATCCGATTGCTAATATGTTCATTAGTTCCTTTGCAGGTGCGTCAGAGCAGAACACAGCGGGCTGCAAGCAGGCGGCAGACGATGCCTTAAAACTGTTTGCTACAAATGAAAAAATCAAAAATGCACTTCGGAAATCGGCCAGCTATGAGCAGTCAATCAGCCCAGCTACGCTGGAAACAAATAGTATATATGTTTACATCCCGGAAGAAAAGCTCGAAATCTATGGCGACTTAATGCGTATAATTACAGCGCAGTCAATGGAGTATTTTTCATCAAGACCAAAAGAAAACAAGCAAATGATACTATTTTGCTTGGACGAATTTGCGTCCTTTGGAAAATTACAAATTACCCCGGCCCTCCGCCGTTTGAGGAAAAGAAGAATTAGAATCCTTGTCCTAACCCAGTCGGTGTCGGATGTCGATATGATTTACGGCAAAGATGAGCGCATAGCAATGCTCGGTAACTTCAAATTTACCGTCATACTGGGCTGTAAGGACACCGAAACACAGGAATATTTCTCCAAAATGATTGGTGAAAAACGTTCCCTATTGGCAACCGACCCAAACCAGAAACGACAGCCCATCATCAAGCCAGCTGACCTTGCACATTTGGAACAAGACCTATTTGTAATTTGCGATGACGGAGCAATCCGGCTGCGGAAAAATTTCTACTTCAAATAGTGCGTGACATCTACAATAATTTACGAAATACGGCAAAAAGCGGGTGACAAATGCCCGCTTTTTCGTTATAATAGATAAAAATATGTATCTTTGGCTGCAAGTCCGACTTATGGGATGGAGCATTTGCTACAATATACATAGGGTTAAAAAGTGTACTTAAAATTTGGAGGAATCACGATGCCGGATAATAAAAAAGAGCAGGAACGCGAAGAACTTCACCGCGCAATATGGGCGATTGCGGACGACCTGCGCGGGAGCGTGGATGGCTGGGATTTCAAATCCTACGTTCTGGGCATTATGTTCTACCGCTATATTTCCGAGAACCTGACGAACTACATCAACGCGGACGAAATCGCGGCAGGCAACGCGGATTTTGACTATGCCAAGCTGTCTGACGAGGAGGCCGAGCAGGCGCGGGATGACTTGGTGCAGACCAAAGGCTTCTTTATCCTGCCGTCAGAATTGTTCGTAAATGTCCGCGCCCGTGCGCCGCAGGACGATAACCTCAACATGACGATGGAGGCCGTCTTCCGTCATATCGAGGATTCCGCCAAAGGCACCGAGAGCGAGGACGACTTTGCCGGTCTGTTCGATGATATTGATGTCAACAGCAACAAGCTTGGCGCTACGGTGGCAAAGCGCAACGCAATGCTTGTCAAGCTGCTGGACGGCATCGGCGCGATGAAGCTCGGTGAATACAAGGAAAACACGATTGATGCGTTTGGCGATGCGTATGAGTACCTGATGAGTATGTACGCCTCCAACGCTGGCAAGAGCGGTGGCGAGTTCTTTACCCCGCAGGAGGTCTCGGAACTGCTGACCCGCCTTGCTGTCGTGGGCAAAACCGAGGTCAACAAGGTCTATGACCCGGCCTGCGGCTCCGGCTCCCTGCTGCTGAAAGCGGCTAAGATTCTGGGCAAGGAGAATGTGCGTCAGGGCTTCTTTGGTCAGGAAATCAACCTGACGACCTACAACCTGTGCCGTATCAATATGTTCCTGCACGATATTGATTTTGATAAATTCAATATCGCCCACGAGGATACGTTGATTTCGCCCCAGCATTGGGACGAGGAACCCTTTGAGGTCATTGTCAGCAACCCTCCGTATTCTATCAAATGGGAAGGCGATGATAACCCGGTCTTGATTAACGACCCGCGTTTCTCCCCTGCCGGCGTGCTGGCCCCGAAATCCAAAGCGGACTTGGCCTTTATCATGCACTCGCTGGCATGGCTGGCGACCAACGGCACGGCGGCCATCGTCTGCTTCCCCGGTATTATGTATCGCGGCGGCGCGGAAAAGAAGATTCGCCAGTATCTGATTGACAACAACTTTATCGACTGCATTATCCAACTGCCCGGCAACCTGTTCTTTGGCACAAGTATTGCAACCTGCATTATGGTGCTGAAGAAGAGCAAGGCCGAGAACAAGACGCTGTTTATTGATGCCTCGAAAGAATTTGTCAAGGTCACGAACAACAACAAGCTGACCGAGGACAACATTGCAAAAATCGTGGCCTCGTTCGTTGACCGTGAGGATAAGGACTATTTCTGCCGCCTTGTTCCCAACGATGAGATTGCCGCGCAGGACTATAACCTGTCTGTATCCACCTATGTGGAGCAGGAGGACACCCGCGAGGTCATCAACATTACGGAGTTGAACGCAGAAATCAAGCGCATTGTGGCGCGGGAACAGATTCTGCGTGACGAGATTGATAAGATTATTGCGGAGATTGAGGCCGAATGAAACAAGGGGGGCTTGAGGATGCGCGGCGATGCAGAAAGAAAATGCTTAGAGGCTGTGCAACGCTGTATTTTTATATCAAGTCCAGATAGAAAAGAAACAGCATACACCGTTTCGGAAGATGAATTTTTAAAGAACCATTATCTTTACGCAAAACCCGTAGGACAAATATTTTTTGGAATGTCAGAAGATGATGTGATACATTTTGAAAATCTTCTTCGGCTGGTGAAGTCGAATGATGCGCCGAGTGAATTTCCGGATTTTACGTCAGATAGAGGATTTGTTGAGCAGTTTCAAGTTACGTCATCAGAGATTACAAAGCGAGCAGGCGCATTGCATAAAAAAGAATATGCCAAATTTCAAGAGGATGCGAACAAAAGGGAAAAGCAACTAATGGATGAAATGAATGAACATCCAGAATCGGGCAAAATAGAAACGCTAACGCAAGTTTTCACGTATCCGCGCCATTCATATGAGTATTTCTGCACATCCTTTAAAAAGACGTGGGAGCATCATGTAGAAAGCCTCGCCCAATATGGGGGCAGTAAAGATATTGCAGTCTTTATGGTTGAATATCAAGAACATACGTTACACATGTGTGAGGATTTTAGCGGACTGCAATTAAAGGAAAACATTTTCTATGGTGATTTGCTTAAAGGTGAACGTTATTCCTGTTATCGTTTGAGTCGAGACAAGAACCTTTTGAATTATATTTATGGCTACAAAGGCAAAATTGATTATGTGGTTATGGTGACAGATGACGAATTGCCGGAAATCATAAAGGTGGAAAATATTCCGGAATTATTAAAACTAAATCCACATGGATTTGTAATTGAATCGACAATGTGCATGAGTGAGATGCGATATTTTTCTGGGATGACAATTTCGATGGATAAGAAAATAGGTGAAGCAAATGAGTAACATAGAAAAGCTGATTAAAGAGCTTTGCCCGGATGGCGTTGAGTATAAGGAATTAAAAAGTGTATTTGAAATGAGGAATGGCTATACACCCTCAAAAGCAAAAGCTGAATTTTGGGAGGGTGGGACAATCCCGTGGTTCCGCATGGAGGACATTCGGGAAAACGGAAACATTCTTTCGGATTCGGCACAACATATTACGCCTGCTGCGGTTAAGGGAAAGCTTTTCCCCGCCAACTCTATTATTGTGGCAACGTCCGCGACTATCGGTGAACATGCGCTGATAACGGTTGAATCACTGGCAAATCAAAGATTTACTTACTTAGTTCGCCGCCCGGAATATGAGGAAAAACTTGACCCTAAATTTGTTTATTATTACTGCTATAAGTTGGATGAATGGTGCTTGAATAACACAAACATATCGAGTTTTCCCTCTGTTGATATGGCAAAATTTGCAAAGTTTAAGATACCAATTCCGCCGCTGCCCGTTCAACGTGAAATTGTCCGGATACTGGACAATTTCACGGAGCTTACAGCGGAGCTTACAGCGGAGCTTACAGCGGAGCTTACAGCACGCAAAAAGCAGTACGAATTTTATAGGGATAAACTACTAACGTATAAAAATAGTGCGAAGCACGGAAAAATCATGGATATGTTGGCTCAACCTATAACGGATGGACCGCATACTACCCCTAAGTTAGTAGATAGTGGAGTGCCTTTTTTGTCTGCGGAAGCAATTTATGATGGACGGATTCATTTTGAAAAGAAACGTGGATTTATAACAGAAGAGTTTGATAGTGAATGTTGCAAAAAATATAAACCACAGAAAAACGATGTTTTTATGGTGAAGTCCGGGTCAACGACAGGAAAAGTTGGGTTTGTTGATACGGATATACGTTTTAATATTTGGTCACCATTGGCAGCAATGCGGACGAATGATAATAATTCGCCGCGGTTTCTATTTCATTTACTTCAATCCGAATCGGTACAAAAGCAAGTGCAGGCGAAAGCAAGTCACGGCTCTCAGCCTAATTTGAGCATGCGAGCATTGGAGCAATTTGATGTTGTTATTCCATCGTTAGAAGTACAACAAAGAATTGCAAATGTTTTAGATAATTTCGATTCCATTTGTTCTGACTTAAACATTGGCCTGCCTGCTGAAATTGAAGCCCGTAAAAAACAGTATGAATATTATCGGGATATGCTCTTGACGTTTGCTGCGGCTGACGACATAATCTTGACAGACAGACAGACAGACAGAGCATAATTAAGCTCTTACAGTATGTGTTTGGTTATGTGAAAATTCCGTTGTCTGATGTGGGTTCGGTCTGTATGTGTAAACGTATCATGAAAGCCCAAACGGCGGTTTCTGGTGCAGTGCCTTTCTATAAGATTGGAACCTTTGGAAAAACGGCAGACGCATTTATATCAAAAGAACTGTTTGACGAATATAAGGAAAAGTACAACTTCCCGTCAAAGGGGACTGTACTGATTTCGGCGGCAGGAACGATTGGCAGAACCGTGGTCTATAATGGCGAGTCTGCGTATTTTCAAGATTCTAATATTGTCTGGATTGACAACAACGAAACACTTGTGACCAATAAATATCTTGCATACTGCTATTCATTAAAACCGTGGAATGTGGCCGAGGGAGGAACGATTCAGCGGCTTTATAATGATAATTTAATGAAAGCAATCATAGCAGTACCATCAATCGAAGAACAAAATCGTATAACAACAATCCTTGACCGCTTTGACACCCTCTGCAACGACCTCACCAAGGGTCTGCCTGCCGAAATCGAAGCACGGCAAAAGCAATACGAATACTATCGGGATAAGCTCTTAACATTTAAGGAGTTGGGTGCATGAGCACTTACAATGTAGTTGCTGCCAGCAACGAAAGTACCGTTGTAACAGAATACGAACCGCAAAGCAAACGCTCTGACGCTTACCAGAGCGAGGCCGCGCTGGAGCAGGCATTTATCAAGATGTTGGAGGAGCAGGGCTATGCCTATCTTCCTATCCACGATAACGCTGACCTTGTGGCAAACCTGCGCCGCCAGCTGGAGATTCTGAACCATTATACCTTTACGGATAAGGAATGGGACAACTTTTTTAAGGATAAAATCGCCAATGCGAACGATGGCATCAAAGAAAAGACCCGCCGCATCCAAGAGGACAACATTCAGAACCTGACCCGCGAGGACGGCTCTACGGTCAATATTACGCTGTTGGATAAAAAGAACATCCACAACAACCGTTTGCAGGTTATCAACCAATATGTGGAAAACAGCGGCAACTATAATAACCGCTATGATGTCACGATTCTGGTAAACGGTCTGCCGCTGGTTCATGTGGAATTGAAGCGGCGCGGCGTGCCTATCAAGGAGGCGTTCAACCAAATCAACCGTTACCAGCGGGACAGCTTTTGGGCTGGCAGCGGTCTGTACGAGTATGTGCAGATTTTTGTTATCCCCAACGGAACGAACACGAAATACTACTCCAACACGACCCGCGACAGCCACATTAAAGAGAGCGCCGGAACGACCCGAAAGAGCAGCAAAAAGACAAGCAACAGCTTTGAATTTACGTCCTTTTGGGCGGATGGAAAAAACCGCGTCATTCCCGATTTGGTGGACTTTACCCGCACGTTCTTTGCCCGCCATACGCTGCTGAACATCCTGACGAAGTATTGCGTCTTTACGTCCGAAGACCTGCTGCTGGTGATGCGTCCGTACCAGATTGCGGCGACAGAGCGTATTTTGTCCCGCATTGAGGTTTCAACCAACTACAAGCAGACGGGAACACTGGCGGCAGGCGGGTACATCTGGCACACAACAGGCAGCGGCAAAACGCTGACCTCCTTCAAAACGGCGCAGCTGGCGTCCAATCTTCCCTATATTGATAAAGTTCTGTTCGTGGTAGACCGCAAGGACTTGGACTACCAGACCATGAAAGAATATGACCGCTTTGAAAAAGGAGCAGCCAACGGCAACACCTCCACGCAGGTGCTGCAACGCCAGCTGGAAGACCGGGATGCCAAAGGCAATCCGCATACTTATAAAATCATCATCACAACGATTCAAAAACTGGCGCTGTTTGTTGCCCGCAATAAGGGACACGAGATTTTCCAAAAGCACGTTGTTTTGATTTTTGACGAGTGCCATCGCAGCCAGTTTGGCGATATGCACGAGGACATCACCAAGTATTTTAAAAACTATCACCTGTTTGGCTTTACGGGTACGCCGATTTTTGCGGCCAATGCCAGTACGCGCGGCAAACCTACGCTGAAAACCACCCCGCAGGCGTTTGGTGGTGAGCCTGATGCCAACGGCAAAAAAGTCCTGCCGCTGCATACCTATACGATTGTTGATGCTATCAACGATAACAACGTTCTGCCGTTTAGAATTGATTATGTAGATACTGTCAACCGCAAGGCGGGCATTGGTGATAAGCAGGTCAAGGCCATCGACACTGAAAAGGCACTTGCCGACCCGCGCCGCGTAAAGGAAATCGTCAAATACATCTTAGAGCATTTCGACCAGAAAACAAAACGCAACGGTAAAACGTATTCTTTCCGTGCGCTGCGCAATATCGAAGCGGTAGCAACCGATAAGACGCGCGGGCAGGTCGCAGAAGTCAAGGATAGTGTGCGTCTGTCGGGCTTTAACTCCATCTTTGCGGTCAGCTCGATTGCCATGGCAAAGGCGTACTATCTGGAATTTAAGCGCCAGATGCAGGACTTGCCCGAAGCAAAGCGCCTGCGCGTGGCAACGATTTTCAGCTACGCGCCCAACGAGGACGTGGAAGATGCAAACGGCATGCTGGGAGAGGAAAATTCTGACGATACCAGCCAGCTTGACGCAAGCTCGCGGGACTTTTTAGAGTCTGCAATCAAGGATTATAATGCACTTTTTAAGACGCATTATGACACCTCGGCCGACAGATTCCAGAACTATTATAAAGACCTTTCCCTGCGCATGAAAAACCGCGAGGTTGACATCCTGATTGTCGTAAATATGTTCCTGACGGGCTTTGACGCTACCACGCTAAATACGCTCTGGGTGGATAAAAACCTTGTCATGCACGGCTTGATACAGGCGTTCTCGCGCACGAACCGTATCCTGAACTCCGTAAAGACATACGGCAATATTGTCTGCTTCCGCAATCTGGAAAAGGAAACCAATGACGCTTTAGCGCTATTCGGAGACCGCGAAGCCGGAAGTGTCGTTCTGCTGAAAAACTATAAAGCCTATTATGAGGGCTATGATGAGGACGGCAAGCACCACGACGGCTACGAAGAACTGATTGCCAAGCTGCAAGATAAATTCCCGCTGGGTCGGCCCATTGTGGGAGACCAAAACAAAAAGGACTTCATCGCACTGTTTGGCGCAATTCTGCGAATGCGGAATATCCTTACCTCGTTTGACGACTTTGCGGGCAATGAACTGCTCTCCCCGCGCGATATGCAGGACTACCAGAGCAACTATATTGACCTGTACCAACAGCTGCGGTCACCAAAGCCGGATAAGGAAGTCATCAATGACGATATAGTCTTTGAGATGGAACTTATTCGTCAGGTGGAAATCAACATTGACTATATCCTTATGCTGGTTGCCAAGTATCACGATAGCAACTGCGAGGATAAAGAAATCCTTGTTGACATCCGCAAGGCCGTGGACTCCAGTATGCAGCTGCGCAGCAAGAAAGACCTGATTGAAAACTTTATCGCAACCGTCAATACGGCCACCAAGGTAGATGACGACTGGATAAAGTTCGTCACCGAGCAAAAGAAAACCGACCTTGATACACTTATCGCGGAGGAAAAGCTCAAGCCGGATGAAACGCGCAAGTTTGTGGATAACTCTTTCCGTGACGGCATATTAAAGACTACCGGCACAGATGTTGACCGCATCCTGCCGCCGGTCTCGCGCTTTGGCGGCGGCAACCGAGCGGCCAAAAAGGATGGCATTATTGCAAAATTGCAAGCGTTCTTTGACAAATACTTCGGGCTTGTGTAATTCTTTTAACGCACTTGCGTTCTGTGCAAAATTGTGGTATAATATAAATGTAAACTCAATAAGTGTCTAAAGACTTGTTGGGTGTCCGTTAATCTAAAACTGAATAATCATACTGAATGGTAAAGCTCTAAGGAGCCAGTACGAAAATTGCGACATTATCTCTACGGGGATAGTGTAAGCAGCGTTTGTACTGGCTCCTTTTTTTGTACCTTGAAAACAAAATAACAAGCAGCATCGGCAACCCTAGGATGGCTGACAATCGCAAAATGGTTGCAACATGTCAAGGCTCAACTTGCCGGAAGACGCTAACTTCCGCTGCCGAGAAGAACGCTTACGGCAGTTTGGCGTTCAGTCTCCAGAACGAAAGGAACTTACCCACTGCCGCGACTTTACGGGACGGTCTGAACTTCTCCCGCAAGCAGTGCTTCACTTCGGCCAAAGGAAGGCCCTGCCCTCTGTAGAATGGTTACGGGAAAGCCGCAAACTTTTGGTGGTAAGGTAAGCATATTCAGCAAGCCAGAACGGCAAGACAAAGCGGTAACTACTACTTCGGCAGATTACTTATAGTTTCCTATTTGTCTCGCGGAGCGCGGAATCATAGGAGACAATAAGAGTTCTGCTGGCGATTCTTATTTATTCCTATCTTTCCCCGCAAGGCGCGAACTTATATAGGAGCAAATAAGAGGCAACAAACTGACAGCAGAGATTCTGCGGGTTGGCTGTATGTTTCCCGCGACATTTCTTATTTTATCAATGATATTTCATGAAATGAATTAACATTGAATAGATAAGAAGAGAGACTTGGCATTTGTGAACGAAAGACTTGAAAAATATAGCGATATATAGCCGTATATTCTGCATGGAAATATATGGAAATGAAACAAAAAGTATCATGGAATCACCCCTTAAGTATCAAAGGAGTAATGTAATGAAGAAACAAAATGTTGAAACGATTGTTCTGAAAAACGCTAAAACTGGCGTGGCTGAGAAAATCCAGCACGAGTGTCACAACACTGGATACGGGACAAAGCACTTTTGGAAAGCCGATGCTAAGTTCTTTGAACTTCTTTCAAACTTTTCTGCTGCGGAAAGCAAGGTGTTGGCATACATCTTGCAGGAAACACAGCCGACGAAAAATAAATTCGTTGGGGCGTACAAAACGATAGCAAGAAAATTGAATTGCGATGTCGTAACAGTACGTAATACAGTGAAAAAGATGCAGGAAAGTGATATGCTGGCAAAGACTGAGGATGAAAGAGTTTGGATGATAAATCCAAGGCTGCTTGTTAAAGGCGACATTTATGTGCAAGCACGGCTAATGTCGGAATATGACACTCTGCTTAACCGCCCGTTAAGTGATTTACTTATAACGGATGGCGATGGCAATGACCCGTTATTTTTGCCGCGAGAATATTCGACACCAGAAAGCATAAGCAATGTAAAAATGAATTTTTTTAAAGTGTATGATTCATTTTTTGGAGTTGTTTCCGGACTGGGCGGAAAGGAATCACTGGTGCTGGATTTTCTGGTATGTGCAATGCAGAGCGGTGACAATATGTACGTTGGAACAATGAAAAAGATTGCAGTAAATATCAATAGCTCGAAAGCCACCGTACAGAGAGCGATGGACTCCCTTGCGGATAAGGGGTTTGTGGCAATGCAACTTGATGGCATTTGGCTGATTAACCCATCAATGGTAATCAAGGGAAATCGTAGTAAAGAAAAGGTACTGATGGATAAATTCATCTTGATTCAAAGGGAATACGATGAGAAGAGAAAAGCACGTAAAAATAGTAAAAGAAAGGAGGCAGATAAGGAAAAAGCGGCAGCATAGATATGCAGCTGCCATTATAAACTATGGCCGACAGAATCATTGCCCTTACTGTTTCACCCATCTTGCCACAGTCTTTGCGTCCGTGCCGTACAGCTGCGCTATATGGTACATGCTGGCTCCTGATTGATACATTTCTTTCATCTCGGCCTTATAGTCTAGCACGGCATCGGGTGCGTGCAGCAGGTCATAGAGAGTCAGTCTCAGCAGAACGGCAAGTTGCAGAACATATCGCGGCGCAACGGACTTGTTGCATAGTGTGGCGTGCAGCTGCTTTGCGGATATGTCAGTCGCAGAAACATAACTGCCATATAGGTTTAAAAGTGCATTTTCGATTTTGGTGGCGTATGTACGTCCCCCGGTCAGGGAGCGCCAGCCACGGGAACGTAATGCGCAGTCAAGGACGGCTTGGTAAACAGAGCCGTCACGATAATCAAAACTTGAATCTAAAGTATCATGCAATAATGAATCTAACGCCAGCAGACAGCCCGGTACGGGTTCTGCTGACTGCTTTTTTAGCTGCATAGTGAATGATTCAGCATTTTCGCGGCGGCAAGCTGCACTTTGTCATACAGACAGCAGACGGCCTTACATTTGGTGAGCATGATTTTGGTACAGCGCTCTTTTTGGACTTGTTTTCGCATTTCCTTGACGCTCCTTGTTGTAAATTTGGGGCGTCCGTTCACCGAAGAAAAAGGAAAATCACCTGTGCCCTTTTGGGGCAAACTTCCGTTCCACATTTTCCAAATATAGAACTGAAAAGAGCGAAATTTGGAAAAAGTGGAATTTCAGTGTGCCTTTTGGAAAATCTTGAATTTTTGCTTGCCTCATGGATTTATCGTTGCGATGGCGTAAAGTGCTACTAAGAGGCAAAGACGGATTCCACATTTTCCGATTTTGCATTGACCGTACTATATGCGCGGGCACACGAAAAAATCCAGAAAGGCGCAGAGGAAATCAAGAGAGCGCATAGGCGCTCGCTCCACTCCGTTCCGCTCGCAATCCGCCTAATCTCCAAGCCAACTCCAAGACCACACCAAGCAAAATCAACGCATTATCTCCTGTTTTCCCGCATGGGACAGAATGAGAGAGGATTGGAAACAAAAAAGAAAGCAGGCCCCGGAGCCGGATGGCGGAGGGGCCTGCGTGTGGATTCTTAACTTGTCTCTTTGGTCTTCGGTGAACGCCCTGTATCATCAATTTTGCCCTTAGTGCTGGGGGTTCAGGATGGTACGCCAGTCAAGGTCGCCGTGCTCCAGGCCGTGGATCAACACCTCGGCAGTGGCAATGTTGGTGGCAACCGGAATATTGTGCACATCGCAGATGCGCAGCAGGTTCATCTCGTTGGGCTCCGAGGGCTTAGCGCAGATGGGGTCACGGAAGAAAAGCAGCATGTCCACTTCGTCGCAGGCGATGCGGGCAACGATCTGCTGGTCACCGCCGTGGCCGCCCGGCAAAAAGCGCTGTACGTTCAGGCCGGTGGCTTCGGCCACAAGCCGCCCCGTGGTACCCGTGGCGATCAGCCTGTGCTCGCTCAGAATCTGCCGATAGGCAATGCAGAACTGAACCATCAGTTCTTTCTTTGTATCATGTGCAACAAGGGCAATCGTCATAAGAAATCCCCCACTTTCTATAAGTTACAGCATAGCATGGCTATGCGTTTTTATCAAAAACAGGTCAGCGGAATGCGCTCGCCCAAAATGCGGCCCGCAAGGGCGTGCCCGGCAATGGCGGCGGGGCAGTCCTGCGGCAGGGCGGTGCCTGCGGCACCGGCGCGCTGCAAGGTGCGGCTTTCCGGGATAGCGGCAATCAGCTGCAAACCAACGGTGTCAATGCACTCGTCCAGGTCAAACACCGCAGCATCCTTGCCAAAACTGGAACGGGACACACGGTTCATCACCAGCCGCACGGCGCTGGCGGGGCGGCCGCTCTGTAACAGGGCATCCGCCACAATGCGCCCATCCCGCAGGGCGACCGGATCCGGCGTTAAAACAACCAGTGCGCGGTCCGCCAAGCGGTTGGCGGCGGTAAACGGTGCGCCCATGCCCGCTGCAGTATCCAGCAGGATATAATCAAAATATTCCCGCATGGCCAAAATCAGCCCGGCCAGCGGTGCTGCGCGGACCTCACCGCCCTCATAGGGAGCGCTGATGACCGACAGCCCAGGGTACAAGGGGCTGGGCACAATAGCTTTGCTGCCATCACACCGACCACACAGAACATCCTCGATATCGTAAACCGTCTTGCCGTATACCCCGGCAATCATGTCCACACTGCGCAACCCGGAGTCCAACTCGATCAGCAGGACGCGGCGGCTCCAGGCACCCAACTGGGCACCCAGCAGGACAGATACGGTGCTTTTGCCCGTGCCGCCCTTGCCGGAGCAGATCATAATGGTTTGCGCGTTCATATGGTGGAAGTCCTCGCTCTCTTGTAGGTGTTGCCCTACAAAAGAGAACACACCCCTTTTATTATTCTATCACAAAGAATACAGCGAAACAACTGCTTTAACTATGGAAAATTGCTGAAATTTGTGCATCGGTTGCCGACAGTTCCTACAAACCCATAAGTTTAATGGAAACCCCCGCAGCCGCACAAACACACAGATATATACTATTATAAAGGAAAAGCAGGGGACAGTGCAAGTAGTTTTGAAAAGTCATACTTTTGACTTTTACAGAAACAGTTGTCCGCCGATGAACGGCTATTACAAAATGCAAACGTTTGAGCAGTTACAGCGGATGCGGTTGGTTCCACGCACGGCGCAGGCGGGCAAGGGCGTGCTTTTCCAGCCGGGATACATAGCTGCGGCTGATGCCGAACTGTGCGGCAATCTGCTGCTGCGTCTGCGGGACGGCGCCATCCAGGCCGTACCGCAGGGTCAAAATCTGCTGCTCGCGCTCCGGCAGGGCGGTAACCAGCTGGCGCAGCTGAGCGGCGGCATCCCGCAGTTCGCAGTCTTCTTCCATTGTGGCCAGGTCGGGCAGAACATCCGCCAGGGTCAGCATGCCGCTGTCCGCGCCGGTTTCCAGCGGCTCCTGCAAAGAAACGGTGCCTGCTTCGCGCCGGGTGTGGCGCAGCTGCATCCGCAGCTCGTTTTCAATGCAGCGGCTGGCGTAACTGGCAAAGCGGGTGGTACGGGTGCAGTCATAGGTATCTACTGCTTTAATCAGGCCGATGGTGCCAATGCTGATAAAATCATCCTGCCCGCCGGAAACGGTATAATACTTTTTTACAATGTGTGCCACTAGCCGCAGGTTGTGGCAGATCAGCGTTTCACGCGCGGCGGTATCCCCGGCGCGCATGGCGGCGAAGGCGGCTTGTTCCTCCTTGGCGGAAAGCGGCTTGGGAAAGCTGCCGGTTTCCAGCCGGAGGGCCAGGTAGAGCAGATGCGAAGCAGCCGACTGCAAAAAAAGCCATAAAATCCCGATCATAAGACTTCACCCCTGCACCATGGGTATGCGGGCGGCGGGAAAAAGATGACGCGGGATTTTGGGGGCGGGAGAAATGTGGTAGAAATGTGGTAATATTAAGATGATAAGTAATGATGGGGCGAGGGGGCTTGACACAATGTGCGCCCCCTACGGCAAAAATTATATTGCGCATGATGACATCCCACCGGAGGTACAGGCGGCATTTGAACGGCTGCAAGCGGTTTATGGCACCCAGACCCGCGCGGCCAACCCGCTGTATGCCGGCAAATAACCGTTGAACATTCTTGCTGATTGTTGTATAATATTGAACATTCTGGATTGAAACGTGCAACATATGGCACGGGCACAGAGGGAAAGGAAAACAGAATGGAAGTTACAACAAAAAAGCAGAACAGAAGAAAGATTGTCATTGGCGTGTTGATTGCCGTGGTGGTGCTGGTGGCGGCGGTCATTGCGTTTGCCAGCAGCTACCTGGTCAATTATGCCATTGGGCGCAGCGGGGACGGCGGTGACCGTGAGGTGGCGCTGGATGTGGAAGCCCCCACGGATGGCGTGGAACAGTTGATTGCCGAAAACCGCGCCGTACAAAAGCAGGCCAATGAGGAATTTTTGCAGCAGAATCCCGGCCAGACGGTGCAGATCACGGCAGCGGACGGCCTGCGGCTGAACGGCGTGTATTACCCCAATACGGGCAGCCACCTGTGGGTGATTGCCCTGCACGGCTACCGCGGCAGCCATACCGGCGTGACCAACCTGGCCCAGCACTACCACGATGCAGGCTACCAGGTGCTGACCCCTGATCTGCGCGCCTGCGGCGACAGTGAGGGCGATTATGTCGGCATGGGCTGGCTGGACCGCAAGGATGTGCTGCAATGGATCGACTGGGTGCTGGCGCAGGACAGCGAAGCTGAAATTGTGCTGCACGGCGTTTCCATGGGTGCCGCCACCACCATGATGACAGCAGGGGAGGACACCCCGGAACAGGTAAAAGTGTTTGTGGAGGACTGCGGCTACACCAGCGTGTGGGATATTTTTTCCAGTGAGCTGAAACTGCGGTTCGGCCTGCCGGAGTTCCCAATTCTGTATACCGCCAGCGCCACGGCAAGAGCCAAAGCGGGCTATGGCTTTAAGGAAGCATCCGCCCTGCAGCAGGTGCAGAACTGTGAAAAGCCGATGCTGTTCATCCACGGCACCGCGGATGATTTTATCCCCTATGAGATGATGGGTACCCTGTATAACGCCAAACCCGGCACCAACAAGGCCACTCTGACCGCCGAGGGCGCAGGCCACGGCGAGGCGATGGATGTTCTGGGTGATACCTATTGGAATACCGTGTTTGACTTTGAAGGCCAGTACATGGCTGGCTGAGCGTTTGCCATAACAAAAAGGCCGTTGTGCAGTTTGGCTTGCACAACGGCCTTTGAATTATAATTTGAACGATGAAAGGGAAAGCCTGAAAAATCAGAACTTGAAGCTGTCCTTCAGGGTGACGATGCGGTTGTAAACGTGGGGGTTCTTGCTGTCCGGCGTAAAGTAACCGGTGCGCACGAACTGGAACCGCTCGCCGGGCTTGGCATCGGCCAAGCTCTCTTCCAGCTTGGCGTGGTCAATGACCTGCACGCTGTCGGGGTTCAGGTAATCCTTGAAGTCAGCGCCATCGGGAATGCCGTTCATGTTGGCTTCGGTAAACAGCTTGTCGTACAGGTGGATCTCAGCGTCCACGCAGTGCTCGCAGCTGACCCAATGGATGGTGCCGCGCACCTTGCGGCCATCGGCGGGGTTGCCGTTGCGGGTTTCCAGGTCGGCTTCGGCATGGATGGTCACCACATTACCGGCTTCGTCCTTGTCCACGCCGGTGCAGCGCACCAGGTAAGCGCCCATCAGGCGGACTTCGCTGCCCAGGGTCAGGCGCTTGAACTTCGGCGGGGGAACCTCAAAAAAGTCGCTCTTGTCGATCCAGACTTCCTTGGTAAAGGCAACCGGGCGGGTGGTGGTGTCATTGGCATCGCGGTTGGGGTTATTGGGCAGGTCAAAATACTCAACCTGGTCAGCCGGGTAGTTGTCGATCACCAGCTTGACCGGCTCCAGAACGGCAACGCGGCGGGCGGCGTTCAGCTCCAGCTCGGCGCGCAGCACGGCTTCCAGCTGGCGCATATCCACCAGGCTGTCTGCCTTGGCAACACCGGCGGTGCGCACAAACTCAAAAATGCTGGTGGGGGTATAACCGCGGCGGCGCAGACCGCACAGGGTGGGCATGCGGGGGTCATCCCAGCCATCCACAATGTTCTTTTCCACCAGTTCGCGCAGGTAGCGCTTGCTCATGACGGTGTTGGTCACATTCAGGCGGGCAAATTCGCGCTGCTTGGGGAAGCCGGCGCCAAAAATATTGGTCACGACCCACTCATACAGGGGGCGGTGGTTCTCAAATTCCAGGCTGCACATGGAATGGGTGATGCCCTCAATGGCGTCCTGAATGGGGTGGGCAAAGTCATACAGGGGGTAGATGCACCACTTATCGCCCTGGCGGTGGTGGGAAACATGCTTGATGCGGTAAATCGCCGGGTCACGCAGGTTCATGTTGGGGCTGGCCAGGTCGATTTTGGCGCGCAGGGTCTTTTCGCCATCGGCAAACTCGCCCGCGCGCATCCGGCGGAACAGGTCGAGGTTTTCTTCCGGGGTGCGGTCGCGGTAGGGGGAAGGACGGCTGGGCTTACCGGCATCGTTGCCGCGGTATTCCTGCATCTCCTCGCGGGTCAGGTCATCCACATAGGCTTTGCCTTCCTGAATGAGCTTTTCGGCGTATTCATAGCACTTTTCAAAGTAATCGCTGCCGTAAAAAATTCCGCCGTTGGGGGTGGCACCCAGCCATTCCAGATCTTTCAGGATGCTCTGCACATACTCGTCGCCTTCGCGGGCGGGGTTGGTATCGTCAAAGCGCAGGTTAAACTTACCGCCATAGGTTTTGGCGGTCATGTAGTTGATGTAAATGGCCTTGGCGGAACCAATGTGCAGGTAGCCGTTCGGCTCCGGCGGAAAACGGGTATGGATCTCCTTGACCTTGCCCTCGGCAAGATCCGCGTCAATGATCTCAGTCAAAAAATTGGAAAACTTTTCGTCAGCCATGTATTCCACTCCAATAAAATATTGTAGATTGTAATATTGTCGATTTTCTTAGGCAACACCGCACAATTCCCGCCTTACGGCTTAAGCACCGCTCCGGCGGCTGCGGCACGGCATCTGCGTTGCCAAAATACTCGATAATACACAAAGTATTATCTGCGCTTTTGGCTTGGCATCTGCCGTACCTCGCTCGCCGTATCGGCACTTAGAATTATGCGGTATTGCCCTTATTTTACAATAAGCGGCAGGGTTTTGCAATATGGGGAACAGAGACAAAATGCAGAATTGAACGTGCAAAACCGCTTTTTAAGCAAAAAAACGCTTAGCGATAGTCGATGGCAAGGGTGGGCAGACCGTTCAGGGTAAGGTCTGCAATGTTGCCATCCTTGAATTCATAGTAGCCCTGCGCGGCGATCATCGCGCCGTTGTCACCGCAGTATTTCAGTTCCGGCAGATACACTTTCGCGCCGAGCTTCTGGGCACCATCGTTCACCAGCTGGCGCAGACGGCCATTGGCCGCAACGCCGCCCGCCAGGCAGATGGTTTTGGCGTTGGTATCCGCTGCGGCGGCCAGCAGCTTTTTGGCCAGGATCTGTGCAATGCGCTCCTGGAAGCTGGCGGCCATATCGGCCACGCGCACTTCCTCACCGCGCTGCTGGGCGTTGTGAACCTCGTTGACAACGGCAGTCTTTAAGCCGGAAAAGCTCACGTTGTATTTACCCTCCACATGCGGGGTGGGCAGCTTGTAATAGTGCGGGTCGCCGGTTTTGGCGGCCTGCGAAACGCTGGGCCCGCCGGGATAGGGCAGCCCCAGGGTGCGGGCAACTTTATCAAACGCTTCGCCCGCGGCGTCATCCACCGTGCGGCCCAGAACATGGTACTTGCACCAGTCCTCTACCTGCACAATATGGCTGTGGCCGCCGCTGGCCACCAGGCAGAGGAATGGCGGCTCCAGCTGTGGGTGGGTCAGATAGTTGGCTGCAATGTGCCCGCGCAGGTGATGTACCGGCACCAGCGGCTTGCCCGCGCCGTAAGCCAGGCCCTTGGCAAAGTTGACCCCCACCAGCACGGCCCCAATCAGGCCGGGGGCAAAGGTGACGGCCACCGCGTCCACATCCGCAATGGCCATGTTGGCATCCTGCAAAGCCTGCTGCACCGTTGCGCTGATGTATTCCGCATGGCGGCGGCTGGCAATTTCCGGCACAACACCGCCGTAAAGCGCCTGTTCTTTGACGCTGGTAGAAATAACGTTGGAAATTAAATGTTTTCCATCCTCCACAATCGCAGCCGCCGTCTCATCGCAGCTCGATTCGATGCCTAAAATATACATTGTATACCCCCGTGTGAAGTTAGGAGTTAGGAGTTAATAGGAACGAAAAGATTTTAGCAACCTTTTATTTTGATCTGTAGGGAACGGTCTTGACCGTTCCGAAACCTTGCTACAGATGCCATGACGGGATTTGCAGCAAGGTTGGCGGGAGCATTGCAATTTCTCATTCCTAATTAACTCCTAACTCCTACTTCCTACCTCCTATCTGTTAATGTGCTTCCAGCCAGGTCTTGCCGGTGCCGACTTCGGCGGTGAGGGGGACGGAATAGGATACCACCTGTTCCATCTCCTCCTTCAGAATACGCTTGACCTGTTCCACTTCGTTTTCCGGCGCTTCCACGATCAGTTCATCGTGTACCTGCAATAGCAGGCGGGCCTGCAGTTTTTCGTCCCGCAGGCGCTGCCAGACATGCACCATGGCCAGCTTAATGATATCCGCCGCGGTGCCCTGGATGGGTGTGTTGCGGGCCATGCGCTCGCCGGAACTGCGCACCTGGAAGTTGGAGCTTGCCAGCTCCGGCAGCGGGCGGCGGCGGCCAAACAGCGTTTCTACATAGCCCTTCTCTTTGGCGTGTTCAATGCAGTTCTGCATGTAGCCGTCCACTTTCGGGAAGGTATTCAGATACGTTTTCAAGAAAGTATCTGCCTCCTTGACCGAAATGCCGAGGTCCTTGCCCAGAGAGAACGCTCCCTTGCCGTACATGATGCCAAAGTTGATGGCCTTGGCGGAGGTGCGCAGCTCATGGGTGACATCCGATTCCGGGATGTGGTAGATCTTGGCCGCGGTGGCGCGGTGAATGTCTGCCCCGGACAAAAACGCCTGCTGCATGGCTTCATCGCCTGTAATGTGGGCCAGAATGCGCAGTTCGATCTGGGAATAGTCGGCGTCCACCAGCGTTTCGCCGGGGGCGGCCACAAAGTAGCCGCGCAGGCGGCTGCCCAGCTCGGTGCGGATGGGAATGTTCTGCAAATTCGGCTCAGTGGAGCTGATGCGTCCCGTGCGGGCTTCGGTCTGGATAAAGGTGGAATGGATGCGTCCGTCCGGCCCCAGGGCTTTCAGCAGGCCCTCCACATAGGTGGAAAGCAGCTTGGAATAGGTGCGGTACTTCAAAATATCATCCACCGCCGGGCTGTAGGCGCGCAGGCTTTCCAGCGTTTCGGCGTCGGTGGAATAGCCGCGGGCCGTTTTTTTGCGGGGCGGCAGGCCCAGCTTGTCAAACAGGGCTTCGCCCAACTGCTTGGGGCTGTTCAGATTGAACTCGTACCCGACCTCAGCATAAATGTTCTGCAAAATGCCGTTCAGCTCGGCGCGCAGGCTATCGCCGAACTGGCGGATGCCCTCGGCGTCCACCGCAAAGCCGATGCGCTCCATGTCGGCCAGCACGCGGGCCAGAGGCAGCTCCATCGTGGCCAGCAGGTCGTGGCCGCCCTGCTCGTCCAGCTTAGTGGAAAGCACATCCAGCAAGGCGGAAAGCGCCCCGGCATCCGGCGCGGCGGCGCAGGCAAAGGCGGGGGCAGCAGCGTATTCTGCCGCCAGCTGCCCGGCCTGGTAATCACTGGCCGAAGGATTCAGTAGGTAGGCGGCCAGCTTGCCATCAAACACAATGGCCGCGCCAACGCCGCCATGCTCCAGTGCAATGTGGTACAACGGCTTTGCATCAAACACACGCAGCTGCACCCCGGCGGCATCCAGCAGAGAGGGCAGGCGGTCGTTATCCAGCAGGTAAACGGAATCCCCCTGCACGGCGTACCAACTGCCGTCCTTGTTCTGGGCCAGGTCATATCGGCCTTCCGGCGCAAGGGGCAGCAGGTCGGGCTGCACTTCCGGCAGAGGCTCTGCGCTGGCGGCAACCGCTGCCGGGGATTCATCCAGCCCCCAGCGGGCGGTCAGCTTGTGCATTTCCAGCTCAGCCAGCAGCTGGGCTGCGGCAGCCGGGTCCCCGGCAGTGCGGCAGTAGTGCTCCGGCGCAGTTTCGATGGGAGCGTCCTTGCGGATGGTGCCCAGCATGTGGGAAAGCTCGGCCAGCTCCTTGTTGGCTTCCAGCTTTTCCCGCTGTTTGGGTTTGATGGCTTTGTCGTCCAGGTGCTCATACACGCCCTGCAAACTGCCGAACTTCTGCACCAGGGCAAGGGCGGTCTTTTCGCCGATGCCGGGCACGCCGGGAATATTATCGGAAGCATCGCCCATCAAGCTTTTTACTTCGATCAGCTGCGGCGGGGCCACGCCGTATTTTTCCTGGATGGCGGCGGGGTCCATGGGCAGCGTTTCGCGGTTGGTGGCAAGCAGCACCGTGGTGGCATCGTCTACCAGCTGCAGGCTGTCCCGGTCACCGGTCGCCAGCAGGGTGGTGCCCCCGGCGGCCTCGTTGGCGGCGGCCAGCGTGCCCAGGATATCGTCCGCTTCCCAGCCGGGCTTGCTGACCTGCACAAAGCCAAGGTCGGTCAGCAGCTGCTTTAATACCGGCATCTGCTCCGCCAGCTCCTGCGGCATACCGTGGCGGGTGGCCTTGTAGCCGTCATAGGCGGTATGGCGGAAGGTGGGGGCTTTTTCGTCCCAGGCAATGGCCACAGCGTCCGGGTGGTGGGCGGAAAGCAGGTTGAGCAGGATATTCTGGAAGCCGAAAATGGCGTTGGTGTAGCGCCCATCCTTGGTTGTCAGCAGCTTGATACCGAAGTAAGCCCGGTTCACCAGACTGTTGCCATCCAAAACCAGCAGTTTCATACAGGAACCTCCGAAAAAACGAAACACATCGATCGCAATAATAAAAATAGTATATCACAAATTGCACTGGTGTGGGGAGTGTGGTAAAATAATATTTTAGCTGAAGCAAAAACAAAAGTTGGGAGAGTGTTAGGAGTTAGGAGTTAGGAAGTAGGAGTTAGGAGTTATTGGTGTGCGCTGGCGCGCACAATTTTGAATGTTAGGGCAACACCGCACAATTCCCGCCTTGCGGCTTAAGCACCGCTCCGGCAGCTGC
>ENA-UONS01000405-UONS01000405.1-human-gut-metagenome-genome-assembly--contig:-CS19-NODE-405-length-49880-cov-9.618545_pt1 | contig 49880 bp, 73 predicted proteins | sample MGYA00242458_ERZ724005 | MGnify/ENA metagenome assembly ERZ724005
TTTACTCCTCCCACTCGATTTTAATTGTACATAAATACGATGGCGGACAATTACTTACGGCTTCTTCTCTGTTAGGAAATACGCCAACAGCTAATGTATCTACATAATTATTTTTGCACAAGTTAATCCACCCCTCTTTCTTCTGGGGGAGCATCATGAGGTCGTATTTATCAATCTGGTTGACAAAAGCTCTACCATTTTCAAGATATTGCAAAACAGTTTCTTTATTACAACCGTATATTAAAGCAACAATTGGCTTATTACATTTTGCGTCGAAGCAAATAATCCTTGCCTTTCTACCATCTCTCGTGCAGACTGGTTTGCCTGCTTTGGCTGCTTCAAGGTCAAATTCTTTTAAGTTCAATTTCTTTTCTTCCATATCTTTTTTACTTTGTTTGAGTTCTATTGCTATTCTGCCATGCATTTTGTCTGTAACATACATCAGGGCATTATTCAGATAAATCATGTGAGTATTATACACTTTGTACTCCTGCATCATTATTAGCCTGCTATCCCCATAATAATTACACGTAAAAGGCTCTCCGACCTTTTCAAGTTTCTTGAAGATTACAGATTTACCATCTTTTCTATAACATGATAAACATTCTCCTCTTATCTCAAATACATCACTACAATGAATATTACTCTTGGTAGCTAAATCACAATTCTCACATCCAAAAGATTTTGTATGAATACACTGATACCATTCTCCGTTGTACTCAAATATTTCTCCTACTTTTCTTTCCATGATTATATTTCATTTTAAATCGAATATCTTGCTTGAATCCCTAATAGAATCAATAGACATCTTGGCACTCATTTGCCCCATAAATTCAGCGAAATCCATCGCCCGATTCCAACTAGACCATCTATGAGTAATCTCTACTAGTTCAAAAGCATTTAGTAATACCAATTTTTCGTTTTTCTCTCTCAGGTCATTTACAGCATTTCTTACTCTGTGATAAAGCTTGCAATTATATCTTTTTGCGTTATACGGTTCCGCACCTTCTCTTGGTTCAATACTACGATATTTAACCGAAAACGAAGGAAGTTTATCTTCGCACATTGCATTATATACATCACTCTCCACCGGGCCATATGGCATAGCATAGAAATTATCGAATATATCCAAAAGGTCATCGCCTCTATCTTTCTTAGGAGCAGCAGCCAAAAACAGCAGTTTCATGGCTGTAAGTTTAGGAAACGGCTTGCCCTTAATCGTTTCATGATTATCTCGCCACTTCTCAAAAAGGTGGAGCATATAATCAAATGCCTCTATTTTATCTATTTCCATTTCTTTACCAGTTCGAAATCATACACAAATACATAGGGGTTCCTCTCCCATGTGCCTTTACCGCTTACTTTATCAATTAGTGCAGCATAGGCTTCACGAGGTGTATCAAATAATTTTCCCGTTGAACACCAAGAAAAACCCTCTTGCTCATAGTAATTAATCCCCTCTGCCATACAATCAACATCAGATATATCCCGCAACCTCTCCACGCTTACGGCCGTTATAATGACATAGTGTGGCATTAGCTCCGGCTTCACATACATTTTATTTGTCCAGCCTGCACCGTTTGGGAATAAATTAGGATTGCACTCATCATTGTAAAAGGAATTGTAGCTTTGAGCGACGGCTACGATTTCACCTACTTTATACGGGAGTCGGAATATGCTACCACCTTCCAGCTTTGCTCCATAACCACAGAACTCACAATAAACACTACCATCTTCGTTGACAACCAAACTCATGGGTTTGTCCTTCCAATATGCTGATTTATACCAACGATGTACCGTAGAACAGTCCTCCGGTTGTGGATTCATTATCCGCCTTGTCTGTGTTTTTCTACCTTCAAGTACGGCTTTTGTGAGTCCGTTTTTATCATTGAACATTATTTTCTTCATATTTCAATCGCCATTAATTAGATAAACTTCTGTAACCTCGTCGTCTCCATATATCTTACCCATAGAATAGACTTTTAAATTATTAAAGAAATCGCCACTATCTGAAAGATAAAACACTTCGGCTGACTTATCTTCTACTTTTTCAAGTTCGTCAATCAATTCTTGTACTGTCATATTCTTTTCTTTTTTAATTTTCCACATCTCTTACATGCCAATAGGAGTTTATCACAAGTCTCGTAACGAGTGATATGTAATATTATCCACTCGTGTGAACATCGAGATTTCTTCAACCATTCTTTCATAGAAACATTATAGATTAAATTTCTTGATTTCTTCCTCAGTAAACCAATGTTCCGATTTCAAAGGCTTAAAGCTAAAAAGCATTTTGTTATAGGAATGTCTATCATAAATTTTATTCCATTCTTTATGCATAGATTCATACTTATCAATATCTTCATGTAATATGCGAAGTAGCTCATCATAAGCTCTATCTAGTATATACGTTCTGAAAACAAATACTTTTTCATTTCTTATGAGAATATATAAGTTGGCTGCTACTATTAAAATTACAAAACTTATTAGTATGTTCATTGCTTGTCTTCTTTCTTCAATTCCGTAATGAGGGCATCGGCACATTCTATTGCATATTGCGCTTGTGCCATTGTATTTTTGAATCCTGTTGTGTCATTGTTATGTTGTTCAGCAGCAGTCATCATATCTTTCGCTATCTCATATCTGCGTTTCTCCCAATCAATGTCCTTGTGTGGTTCTTCTTTAATAAATTCAAGCTCTGATTGCACGTATGTACACCAACTACGCTTGTTATCAACATATTGACGCTCCACTCCTCTTTTGGTGATAATATTTTCTATCCGTGATACCTCTATGACTTCCCCTGTTGTTTTAACTTTCGCTTTCATTTCTTTATTATATCATCAACATTTCTTAATTTCTACTTCTAGACTATCTACCTTCCACTCATTTAAATTACCTTTATCTGGTAGTATAATTTGGTCTCTTACTGCTCCTTCTATATTACACTCTGAGTAGTCTATATCTTCGAAGTAATCCCCATCTTCATCTACCCCTGAATCCACTATTGTATAGTCATCTACCCATATCGACACTATCTTACTTAATGTTATAGTAGCTTCAACCTCAATTTTCCTACTTGAATTTGATCTCATATTCCATGGGGAATGATCATTATGTTCCACTCCTTCTGGGTAATATCCACTTTCAGTCATTTCCTCTTTTTCTTTAAGTTCGTATCTAGGTTATTCTCCTTAATCAACCTCCTAATAATCACGTCCTTAATGTTCTTCGGGGTGCTGATATGCCTCCCTTCACTATTTATGTAAATAGAATGGCTTCCATTACATCTATCGTAATAGAAGCCATTACTCTCTACCATTTTAATAAATTCTCTCCTTGTATATTGTTTTCTTTGCATGGAATCTTTTTAAAATCTACAAAATTCCTCTCATCTTTAGTAAAATCTCTACTCCATTCCAATCCACATAGGGTAATATACTATATTCATCATGCTTTAGTGGTATCCCAAGAGCACTATCATCTATATAAATATGTGCAAATATCTTTTTAGAGGAAGTCCAATTATGTTGGGTAGGATTTTCATTGACACCATATAGAGGAATCTCGTTTTTATGAAACCAATCAATAGCTTCCTGAAGAGTATCCACAAGTCTAACACCCTCATTGGTAACACATTTATTGCTACAGTGACTCCTCATAGTATATAAGATAATTTGATGTTCTTTCTCTACTAGTTTTCTCAATACAGGTATTGCACCTATATCTTTACCTATTTTAGGGAACTCATGAGTTACACAAGTTCCATCAAAATCTACTGCTATTACCATCTACTTCTCTCCTTTATTAATTTTATCAAGCCACATAAGAGTCATTACACTATATGTGGCTAAATCAAGTAATGTATCTTTAATAGACTCATTCTTAACCATAGCCTCCTTATTAACTAATGATTCTAGTCTATTCATCTTGTCCCCCATCCTTACCAGACCTGCTATGAGTCCAAACTTATCAAGAGAACAATCAAAGGAATTACCATAATCATGATTCTTAGCTGCATAAGTCTTAGCCATATTAGTAGTTATGTCCATAAAGGAATCTACACTACTGTCAAGTTCTGGTCTTTGCCCTAAGATTTTCAGTTCATTCATTACAGACCTTATAGGATTTAAAGCCTCTATAGATACTCCTACTCTTATAGCATTTTCAAGTTTATCTATAAGATCTTTATACACTTTATTAATTTTTACCATTTCCTTAACTTATTTTCTTTTACTATACTATCTTAATTAATGTACCCAATAAGTAGGAAGAGGACCATTATCATCAAGATATTCTTTATAGCTCTTTGGTAAGTCCTTTATTTTATAAGACTGATTAGTTCTGATATTTACTAGAACATCTTCTCCCATAGAGGCTATAATATCACCCTTAACCATAATCTTCTCTCCATTAAATTCAAAGTCTTCTATACATAATTTATGCCTAGACACATCTACATCTAACTTTACCCTGCGAACAAAATATGCTCCAGATTTAACCATTATATCATATAGTACTTTGGCTATATCTTCTGCTATCTCTTCTGGAGCTTCACAGTTGATTTCATCATAAGGAGTTACAGTAATCAACACCTTGAATAATAAGTCATTACGTCTTAAATATTCAAAAAAGTTTATCATACTTACCTTATAACACAATGCTCCAGTATGTTGTATAGGATAATTAACAGATTGCCTATCGGAATCAGACTTCCTCTTGAAGAACTCTTTTACCATCTGTACTGTATCACATTTAGGAGCATTTGTTTTCATCTCCCTGTAATAATCCCAAAATCCAGGTTCCTTAAACTTTACCTGTAGCTTCCTAAGATAGTTCCAATCATAGATATAGGCTCTATATCCAACTTTAGGATTAAGGTCTATATAGCCTTTACTGAACCAGTCCTTCTTTCTGAACTCAATATATCTTTTAAGACCATTAAAACCTTTCATATAATTGTCATATATCTCTTTAGCTCTTTTAGCTGTAAGCCCGAAGTTTCTCATAATGGTGTTGTCATTACCAGCGTAATTAAAAGCAAACTCATAACCTTTAGCCTCACTTCTCAACTTATGATACTGCTTCTTAACTTCTTTGGCAGGCATATCTTTAGGAATTTCAGGAAATACTATCTTTGCAGTTAGTGTATGTAGGTCCTTCTCACCATAGGTAAGCTCTCTAATCATCTCCTTATCATCAGCTACATCAGCCATGATAAATGATTCTTGCCCTGAGTAATCGGCACTTATCCATTTATTGCCACTTTCAGCTATGAAACAAGCCCTAGTCCTAGCATCAGCAGGCATATTAAGCATATTTACGTACTCAACCTTAGCTGACTTGTCCTTACCTCCTGAGCTTATTCTTGCTGTATCAGTACCCAATGAGTTAAAGTTGGTATATAGCCTTCCAGTATCCTTGTCTATCTGCTTAAGTACATTTGCTCCATAAGTACTGCACAGCTTTTTCATTTCCTTATACCTTATATATAAGGGAATAAGACTGCACTTATCCTTCTGAGGGCCTAGTACCTTAGCTCCTATACTGTCCTTATCCTCATCATCTTCTTTATCCAGAGCAGTGGTATCGACTCCATATTTCTTGAATAAGGGGATAACTTGTTTAGGACTATTCCAATTAAGAGTTACTTGGGGCTCGGTATTAAAACCTAAAAATAGGTTACCTTGTCTATCTATCTTAATATATTTTGAATCAGGCTCATGCTCTATAAGCCACTTATCCATTTCACTTTTAATACTGTTAAGAATAGATTGATCATGCTCCATTTTCTTTTGCCATTTATCTTTGTCCATCTTTACACCACAGTAGCACATATAAGCAATAGGAAGTATAGCCTTATTTTCATACTCCATGGCAGTAAGAAGTCCTTGCTTCTCTAATTGTTTCAGTTGTAATTCTCGTATCTTCTCAAGGTACTTTACATCATTAGCAGCATAAACTATAACATCTTCTGTAAGGCCTTTATAGATGATCTGTCCTCTTATAGACTTATCTAGTTCTATTCCAAGATACATTTCACCTAACTTTTTCAGATTCATATACAAGACATACTTGGCTTTTGAACTTTTCTTACTAGGATCTGCTGGTACATAGTCATACCTAGGACATTGTATCTTATCCCATACTTCCGGACTTAATACAGTAGGGTAACCCAACCACATTAGTTTCTCTGCTAGAAACAAGTCATAGACATTACGAGGAACTATATGGTATTTATAAAGCCACTGTAGATCAAATTTGGCATTATGAAATAAGAAAAGCCTATCAGATTCAAGATAGTTTTCATATAAAGTAATATCTGTAGTAAGACAATCTATTACTACTTGAAAATCAAAGCACCCTAATTGCAATGACAAGAGCTTATCCTTATGACAACTTAATCCACTAGTCTCGGTATCAACTCCTACAATTCTAAGAGGTTTAAGTAGGGATAGACTCTCGTCTACCCCTATTATTTTGTACTTCTCAGGTTCAAATAATTCTATATTTTTCGTAACTACATATATCATTATTCAAATATTATAATATGTCCATACCCTATTGAATAAATAATAGACTTAACAACTGCTCCAGCTTCTTTCAGGAACTCTCCTTCTATTATCATGGGGCCTCCTGGCGGAGAAATAAATCTCTTAGTCTCTTCTACATACCCAGATTTCACATTTATATAATCATGCTTTAATACATAGGTTTTGGAATCTTTTCCACTCATATTCTTGAGTTTTCTTAGACAATTATCTATTCCTCCCCTAGAATTAAGTTTTATTATGTTATCCATTATTTCATATATGCTATCAAGTTTTTGAAATCAATGACATACTTATATTTTTCAAAGAATCTACTTCCTAAGATTCCATGGAGTTGTACACCGGATTCTTGCTTAATCACCTTGAATGCTGCATCTAAATCAGCCATACTGAACTCTTCTTCGAATTTTTTCCTTTTATATGTTACTGTAATTTTGCAAGAGCCAGTACTAACTTCATTTCCTTCAAATCCTACTACGCTAGATTTCCTATCAATGATTTCATGGTCTAGAAGAGATAGAATAGAACTGTTTATATAAGATAGATTGCTACCTGTATCCAATAGAAAATTTAGTTTCTTTCTATTACAGTTGAATGTTGCTACTGGCAGCTCTGTTAAATCCATAGATTCCTTAAATGAAATTCTACTATTATTTCTATTCCTTACTTCCATAATGGTATTAGCAATAAGAGCTACTGCTAATACCATTAATGCCACAATTATTATATCTAATATCATACTTCATAGTTTTTTTTAGTTATTATTTAAGTCCAGTGGAACCAAGACCACCTCTTTGCTTTCCTTCCAAATTTTCTACCTCAACTAATTTTATTCCAGAACTTAACAGCCATTTTAGCTTCTGCCATATAGAAGCATGTTGGCTAAGTCCGATTTCAAATTGACAGATTCTGTCCCCCCTTTTAATAGAGGTTTCTCTTAATGGGGAGCAGATATAGTTCCACTCATCCTCTTCTCCTTTATAGAGATTATCTACAAAACCCAAACCATTAGGGATAAACAATCCTACCTTTCTAGGTGTGCTACTCCTTGACAGTATTTTAGCTGTAAATCCTTTTGGTAATTCCATAGCTACCCCAAGTGGCACATAATAAGTTTCCATTGTTACATTTCTATATCCAACTTCATTTCCATCTTGATCTACTCTTCTCTTGAGAGTGCCTGATTGAGGGGCTGGAATATTCATATTTACAGCACTTCTTAAATCAATACAGTCTCCAAGTTTATTAATTTCAGGCATACAACCATCTACTAATACTTTTACCTTTATCTTAAGTTTCATATTTATTCTATATTTTTTTTTATTATTAAAACAAATAATTATAATCTACTATATGAGGAGGAGTCAAAGCTCTCTTCTTTTTAAACATAATTTTATTTCCTGTCATAAAAGAGATGCTATCTACGTTATATCCTATAGTTTCAAGGTACTCCTCTACATTATCTATTTTATTAGCTACCTCTTCTGGTATTTTTATACAATCCACGGTAGAACTTTGATGATCCAATACTACAATTTCCATAATTAAATAGTTATTAGTTAATCACATCTTGAATAACCACAATTCATGCAGTGTGTACAACCTCCATCTCTAACTAGGTTTCCTCCACACTCTGGGCACACTTCTCCTTTAATCTCTGAAGATTTAATATACTTGGCTAATATTCTACACATGGCAGAACTGAAGGAAGTTATATTATCATTTACTTTTTTGGCTGTTTTAGTAATAAATTCAATGCTAACTCCATGTCTTAATAGCATTGATGAATACAAAGTAGCAGCTTTCTCCTCTATATTAGTATTAGCCAATTGTAAATCAGATAATTGAATAAATTTACTATCAAAGCTGTAATGCATTTTACCCTTCTTGATAATCTTTCCTTTGTGGGGAGGAATATCGATAGGTCTCAGAGGTCTGAATGCAAAAACCTCATAAGGCTTCCCTTCTAATAGTCCTACAAGAACGATAAATTGCTCCCCCTTTACTCTGACTTGATGATAGTCAGCCTCGAGCTCTTTAGGTCTTTTAGGAGCCTGTCTATTATCTATTATAGCAGGCTTTTCTATCTTATTCAGAACTCCTTCTCTGCAGCCATCTCTGTATATAGTTTGTCCTTTGTTTCCAGTCTTCCATGCTTCTATATAGATATCAGCAATTTCTTCCTCAGTAATTTCTTTTGGGAGATTTATAGTAGAACTGATGCTATGGGTAATATATTTCTGTATAATACCCTGCAACTTAATTCTCTGTCTCCAATTAATTTCTGATGCGGTAGATCCATAATAAGGACTATCCTTGAAAGCTATTTTGAGATACTCTATATCCTGTAACCTCTCCAGATATTCATTACTATTAAAGTTACCTCCAAATGTAGAAAAGCAAAGCCACTTTGCTAGATTGGGATGAACTACGGTAAACAAGGTATATTTCTCTCCCTTCACATCTGTGTAGTCAGCTCTATCACTAGGAGACATACATTTTCTTTTTCTTTCATAGAAAGGTAAAAACACAGGCTCAATACCAGAAGAACATTGAGCCATAATACTCACAGTGCCTGTAGGTGCAACAGTTGACCAGCTTATATTTCTTCGACCATAGCATCTCATTTTAGCAGTTGTTGAAGTGAAATTTTCATTAATGAATTTGTACCACTCATTCTTACCGAAGATAAATGATTCTTCGACATTAAACTCCTTGGATGTATTCCAGGCTGGAAATGGCCCTCTCTCTATAGCCATATCAATTTGAGAATCAAATTGCCCATTGAACATGATTTTCATTAATCGTTCAACCTCTTGAAGACCTTCATCAGAATCATATTTTAATCCTAACATGGCTATAGCATCTGCTAATCCAGTAAACCCAAGACCTGCTCTTCTACCTCTTCTAGTAGTCTCCTTTATCCTATTCCACAGATTAAATTCTACAAAATCTTTTTCATCTTTAACTACATTTATGATTTTATCTATGGCTTCCAGTTCAAGATCTACTAAGTCATCTGCTAATCTCATAGCTTCATAAGAATGTTTGTAGAGTAATTCTTCATTGATATGTGCCATATCTGTAAATGGATCTACTATGTAACTTGTTAAATTAATATGAATTAATCTACAACTATCAAAGGGACCCATTGGTATTTCACCGCAAGGATTTGTCCCGATCATCTTAAATTCTTCATAAACACCATCAGGAGCATAATTATGCATGGTACTTTCAAATATTATTCCAGGTTCTGCAGTATTATATGCACAATGCATTAGAGTATTCCATAATTTTCTTGCTTTAATCTTTTTCAGATAAACCCTCTTATCAACGGAAAGAGATTCTCCAATACAAAGCAACTTGTCATATTCCATCTCCTCTAGTTGTGATGGACTATAGTTAGTATATACTGGCCATCTAAGCAAATAATCCTTATCATCAACTACTGCTTTCATAAATTCGTCTGTAACCTTCACACTAATATTAGCACCAGTCACTTTGGTAAGATCTTGTTTCTTAGTGATAAATTCCTCAATATCAGGATGATTTATATTTATACTTAACATTAAAGCCCCCCTACGGCCTCCTTGTGCTACCTCATTAGTAATATCAGAACATACTTCCATGAAAGAGGCTGCCCCTGTAGATACCTTTGCAGCATTATTTACTTTAGTTCCTCTTGGTCTCAAGTTGGATAGATCATAGCCAACACCTCCTCGTCTTTTCATAAGTTGAACCTGTTGACTTCTAGTGTTCATTATGCTAGAATAACTATCTTCTGGAGATCCTATTACAAAGCAGTTAGATAAAGAGACTAATTTTCCTGTGCCTAATCCAGACATGACAGAACCTCCAGGGATTACATACTTAAATCTTTTAAACAATTCGTATATATCCTCCTCTTTTAGCTCTTTCCTATTATATCCATAAGAGGATAACATTAATTTGTCCTTTTGACTGATAGAAGTATTATCTGCATATTCCCTCTCTATTCTACCAAATTCCTTAGCAAGTCTTCTATGCATATCATCAGGAGTTCTCTCTCCTTCCATAGCATACTTGTTTTTCCATGTAGAAGCTGCTAACTCATCTCCATTAAAGTAATTTAATAAATCATTCATTATTTAACCAATCTGTTATCATGTTAGTTTTTGAAATATTTATAGGATATTCTACATTATTAGTAGAATAATGGTGGAGCTCTGATACTATCTTACTCCAATGCCTACATAAGTATTGCTTGTTTCTTCCATAGATGTGATCTTCAAATCCAACAGTATCCTCATATATCCATATGAGAGGTTTTTTATTATATTTATTGATTACTATAAATCTGTAATCTAATAATCTATAATTCTTATAAAGATCATCCTTATCTAGAGTTTGCCTTATAAGATACCAATAAAGCTGAGCTTGTATCCAATAATTCCAGTCTATAAAAGATTTATAAAATTCCCATTCATTCTTTCCAGATGTTTTTAAATCACAAGGTATAATGGATTTATCCTTATGATTAACCACTAGTAAGTCCGCCATACATCTCAATGGGATCCCATTCCATTCTCCTTTGAACTTTAATTGATAAAACCTCTCTATTTCAGGATTAAATGGGTTATTAGGTTCAAAGTACCACTTAGTCATTCTATGTGTTTTCAATACTTCTACACATTCACAGGCACTTATGTAATCTTTAGTTGATACTAATGTTTTATCTTTGGATAAAAATAATAGAGAGTAATAATCTCTACACTCTTCTTTTATCTTTCTTATTCTATAGGAGGCATACTTAGGATTGGAATAATATCCACAAGATTCCCCAGTACTTGATATAATACTGTCTGGTATTTGCTCTATACTACTATAAGATTCATGGCATGTATTGAATAGCATTTTGGCTACCTGAGCCAGAGAGTCACTAATGTCAGGAAGTTCAGCTACCTCATATCTTTTATTGAACTCTTCTTGACCATCTGTAAGAAGAGTATCTACCATACTACCAAATAACAAAGAAGGAGTCTCTACTTTATCATATAAATTCCTCAAACCATTAAATCCTTCTCTGTTAAATCTAGCTATAGTGGAATAAGAATAGGCTTGATCGGACCTATATTCCTCCTCATTTACTTTCCACGAAATATCATATAAAGACTTCATAATCCGAATTATTAAAATCATTAGGCAATTCAAGCTTCATTAAATACACATCTACTTCAGATTTGAGTATATATAAACCTTCTAGATCAATTTTAGCATATTCTGGTCTTGGGTGTTCACTAGTCACATTCTTTTTTACTTTAAGTATTGCCGAATCTACTAGCTCTTTTAATGAAGAGAAATCTCGACTGTCTAAGAATTTGTAACCCAAGTTAATATCTTTTTCAGGAAGTAAACTAATTAATTTTCTAATTCTCTCTACTGGTGTACTATTCATAATTCTTTATAATTTCTATTGCTTGAAGAAGCTGTTTCTTAGTATATACCTCAAAATAAATAGATTTCTCTCCTTTTTCTAGGTGTAATCTATCTAGGTAATGCAGAAACATCTTCTTTTTAATATAGAACACATCATTCTCTATCCCTTTGGCTTCAATATACACATTGAGATTATTATACTTAAAATAGAAATCTGGAGTATATCTAATACCTACCAATTTTCCAGTCTTCTGTACTAGCATCCTCGATGGACAATTATTTACCCCCTCCTCAAGTCTCTTGGCTACCTGTCTATCTGTCTCCTTATCATAATAAGGGGTTATTGGTTGGAACCCCTCCCATAAAGTAAAAGTCTTAGGCTCATATTGAGGATTGAATCCATGTTGCAGAAGGATATTATAAAATCTCTTCTCTATAACACTCTTAAAGGTAATGCTACTATCCTTGCAGACAGTAGCATTCCTTATCTTTTTATTTGCAGTTTTCATTTAAAGTCAAAACATTCTTGCGTTAGCAAATTTTGAAGCTCTTCCAATAATCCAAGAGCAATTTGGGCTTCTCTGGCAGATCTGAAAGCAGCGAAGTTTTTGTAATCCTTGATACATCCTTTTCTCAGGTTATAAACTTCCATACTAATTATATCTACCATATATATGTCAGGGCTATTACTAATATGATCTTCATAATTGGCATCTAGATCGATAGCTATTTCCCTTAAGAACATAGTATATAGTGAAGCTGGCCAAATATTAAGTAAGGTAAAAAGGAATTCCATAGAATTCTCTTCATTTAGACTGGATTTTTGGCATATTTTCCTAAGATAATACTCTACATCTTTTTCAGATTTAAGGGATCCTTCTTCTAGATCTTCTCTCTCTACTATTAAACCTTTTTTAATTAGTTTACTTATGCTATTAGGAAGTACAATAAATTCTTGAATTACAGAAAAGTAATCTCCCCTACGTACTCTTCTTATAACGTCACCCATTTTTACTTCTTTACCTGCTTTAGTGTAATACCTTTTCTTATTCATATTTTTCTGTTTAATGCCAATATTCTTCATACCATTTTATGGAATACCCATAAATATCTCTTAATTTTTTATCTATTTCATCAAATAGATAATGAGGCATCTTTGTCCCACTCCTTGCAAAGTATGCAGGATGCTCAATTTTTAAAATGTGATTAAATCTTTTATTAATATATGGATCAAATGTTTGAGCTTGCTTACCGAATAATACATATATAATGGAACAAGAACATTCAGATAGATTCTTTAATAGTTTGGCTATGAATGGTCTCCAAACCATGACATGAGAACCTATTTTATTCATCTCCACTGTGAGGGCAGAATTAATCATTAATATACCCTGCTTGGCCCAACTCTCTAAAGTTTGGTCAAAGATAATATTATTGTGGGGAATTTCAAAATCTATTACTGCTTCTTTTATCACTTGAAGAGAAGGAGATAAATTCTCTTCTAAGACTTCCTTCCTATTTCCAAATAATACACCAGTGGCTATTCCTTTCTGGGGATAAGGATCCTGCCCCAAAAATACTACCTTCAAATCTTCGAATGGGCATAATTTAAAGGCCTTGAATACATCAGCTTGATTAGGACATATAGGTTTGTTTGTATATTCTTTAGATAGTACACTCATTACATGATTAAGTTCTGCCTTATCAATCACCTTAGTCCAACCTCCAAAATATTCTTCTGCTGTCATCTCTTCAATAATAAACTATTAACATTATCCTCCAGAAGATTATTTAAAGCCTCATTCATGTCTCTATCTTGGGGGGGATGAACAGCTCTTATAAACTCCTTAGCATCATCTATTTTCACCTCCACTTCATATTGGAATCCGTAATAATTATCCTCAGATAGGAAAGCAGGTATAACTCTATTGATTATATGCTTCTCTAAGGTACTTGATCTATCTATGAATACCTTTGGAGATACATGTACTATTATCTTCTTAGTAGGGACCAACTTGAAGTTCTCAACCTTGTAGCATTTATTTATCATTAATAGCATCTTCATGTAGCTATCAAATGCTATTCCTTTACATCCATAGTATATCTGATCTTTACAAGATACTTTATTTAAAGTGAGTAACCTAAACAGTTCTTTAATCAATGTATTATTCCCAGAAACTATATTATTTCCAGAATTCAAGGGCACAGCAATTCCTATCCTATGTTTTTTCTGCAGTATTTCTCCAGCTATACTTCTAGGCAGATAATCAAGTGATGCTTTTAATACAGTAGGAATCTCTATATCTACCTCTTTTTTTATATTGGCTTCGACAATTACTCTATAAGGATTCATATTTTCAGTTCCCAAAGACGGGGACTGCAGTACTGAGTAGCAATTAGCTGTTACTGCACTATATAAATTATCTATATATCTTTTTGAAAAAACCATCATGCTATAGTTTTAAAATACATTGTTTCTGCATTATACTCAGTATAGAATGGGAGATCTCTATCTATAAGAGGGTTACACTGATTTGCTACGAAGTTAATAAATAAATTAACTATAATAGATCCAATCATATTAGCCATAAAAGTAGTTTGTTTATAGCTACATACTGTAGGAGCAGCTTGAGAGTCTGAGAATAAATAGGGCTCATATCTTCGTTCGCCATCCGTGTCATCTCCTTTTATACAGAACACTTGAAGCTCTTCTGCTGCTAATCTGCCATCTATAAATAGACATTCCCCTCGTTCTTCTTCTGGTAATCTAGCTACAAAATTGGTCCAATTTCTGAAAGCATCCTTTCTTGCTTTCATATTATCAAATCCACAAATAGTTACTTTACTTATCATCGAATTCTCATCTAGCTTCTCATGCTTAGCTACAAAACTATAATAGTTTGAATAATTCGCTATCATATTTGCTGCAGCATCTACTTTGTAATCCCCTATTTGATTACTGTTATACAGTTGCCCAGATAAATTAACCCTTTCCACTTTATCTGGATCATACAGGGTCATTGTATTAACATCTAGTCTAGATAACATGAATACCACATAACTTCCTATCCCACCCAAACCAGCTATAGTAACATCCTGTTTACGTGTTTTATCGAACCAGATAGCAGAATTAAATCTTGATGTTTCCTCACTTATCAATAAGGTCTCAGAATTTTTGTGGATTTCATCTTCAACTAAACTCTGAGATACCATCTCATCTATTAGCATTGAGTATTCCTTTTCACTAAGATAAAATGCATTATCTTTTATTCTGACTTCTCTAGCAGGCATTCCATTCCAGAGGACATGCTCGATGCTAGGAATATTCCCTTTCCTAATTAATTCTAATACTTCTTCTATACTCTGTTGAGCAACTTGACCTAACTTCATCATACTTATTTTCTCCTATAGAATCAAATGTAACCGTTTAATATTTCAATAAATTTTTCTATGTATATATTGCTATCAAGATCTTCCAGCTCTTCCTTAATTGCAATAGCACATAATGTATTCATCTCATCTTCCTCTATTCCTTGTTTGATCAAATCTTCATCTATTGTGAACCAACATAGGAATTCTATGAATCCTTCAGCCCATTTCCCAAATATATTCAATCCTTCTTCTCCCTTCCCAAATCTTCTCTCATAGATAGGAACCATTCCTGCTACCCAAGATTTTATATTTATTTTACTTTCTCTAGGAATGACTACACTTCCTGTTACTAATTGAAGAGCTAAAGACTTTGCTAGATCCTTATTGAAACTATATTTCTTCGTAAATTTCAAAGTCTGTTGCTTCCAGCTTAAATCATCTTCTTCCACTAGACTGTGTGCATTCTCTTGTGCTAATGGTTTAAATCTGGATAGAGGCTCATGTGTATAAGAGAGAGTGTTAAATCTACTATTTACTTCCTGGATCTTCTTAAACCCTTCTATCTCTTTAAGTCTAAGTTCTAACTCAGTGTATTTATTGTATCCTTCTATCTCTATATCAAGATAGTAATATTCTAATTCTCCAGCACTAGACCCTTGTGAATTTCTAGTTTCACTAACCTGAATATTCCCGAAGCTAGGATAGCAGAAGCTTTCAGTAATACGCTTATTTGTCAATCTTCTGGTTATAGCTGCTGTATAATCCCCTCGATTGTTAACTATTAAAGAAACAAAGTGATTCCTATCCAATCCTTCTTCTTCTAGGGTTCTTATATCTGTCCCACTAAAGAATGTATCCATGTTATTATGTGAATGAATAAGACCCATTTGACAGTCTAATAATTTAGGATTGCTTGCCATATAACTGGCTATATCAGGAGACATATTGAACTCTGTATAAGAACTACTTCCAATATCCATAACATATATATCCTCACATCTTATGATTAGGCTGTTATCTTTAAAAGCTCCTTCAACAGTAAAGAATAGAACTCCAGACCATTCATCTCTCCACACCTTCCTGCATATGCACCTTATTTTTTCTTCTACCTCTTTAGGTATTATCATTTTATAAGTAGTAGCACTCTTGGTCACAGGAATCCTCTGTTCCCCTACCTTGTTCTGATTTATCTCCAAAGTTTGATTTACTTTCTCCATATATACAATTTATTAATTTTAATATTTCACTTAGTATATAACTTATTATTTCCGGAAGTAGTATGATAGTTGGAGTAGCGCCAGTGTCATTCTCTTCTGCTATGTGGACCACCACTTCTTTTCCTTTAAATGTTCCCATTACCCCCAAATTAGCTTCATTGCTATTAAAATCTTCAATATTATCCTTTATTTTATATATAGTGTCACCGATTATATATACCTTCATTATAATTTTGGACATTCCTGTGTCTAATCTTCCTATAACCTTCTTTGTGTACTTATACCTTCCTGTAGTGTTGAACCAATCAATGAATTCATTGCTTACTAGTATCACAAATTCTGTAGGGCTCATACCAATGGAGTAGCCTCCATTCCTATAATTGAAGGTCAACTTTTTTTGTTTTATAAAGTATTTCATGAAGTCATTGATTATAGGTATTAGATGTGGTTCCATCCATACTGATTTATGAGAATTAAGAATTAATTTTACTTTTGAATTAACATCATAAAAACTTACATTCTCTAATCTTCTATAAGGACCTCCACTCAAAGATTCTGTTGCTACATATTTCTCCAATTCTACACAAAACAATTTCCAAATATCTAGGTCATAATGAACATTTAATCGATTTACTGTGTTTCTTATAGGGCCAGACCCTAAGCATACATCAAGAAACCTTCTATGATTTTCCCTAGGTATTCCGCATGCATGGGAATGCATATAATCATTAAGATATTGTACTCTTGTGTATTCACCTCTATTAAAAGAAAAGGATCCTACCATAGTGCCTGCTGTATCTAGGATGACTCTGACATATAATTCGGTAATATCTATAAACGCATCATACTCATTACTGACTCTTACCTTTGGAAAATATATGAAGACATGGAAAAGTTCTGTAGATAATAATCTTAATAATATCTCTTTTAGAATATTAGGAATGCCACTTAAATCTTCGTCTGATATATCCTTCACAAGTGCTGTACTAGGTATATTCTCTGGAAGTGATAATGTATAGGAAGATGCTATATCCTCGATTTTGGTTTCTCCATAGGCCATTAAGAATTTCTCCTCCATTTCTGAAACAGTAGGAACACCTTGTAAATCTACCTTATCTTCCCCGAAAAAATCCTCAAATACTTGTAGCACATTTGTTACATTTTGAAGATGTTCCTCAATTATGGTTTTTATAACTTCTCTAGTTTTTTCCCCTACCATATTTATATAATAAAAAAAAAGCAGGTAAGAGAAACTCTTACCTGCTAATTAATAAATCTTTATTAAATAAATTTAAACATTTCGTCGATTTCATCATCTGTGTAGGATGAGTCGACTTTATTTGGTTCTGCGGGCTCAAAAGAAGGCACAATATGCTTCATGATCTCACAAAACTTGGCGTTGGTGATAACCATCACTTCTCTCAAAGAATCTGATAGTAGTTCTACAGCTACTTCAAGATTCTTTACTTTCTTCATTAATTCATCATTAGGTCCTACTGTCTCAGCAGATTGCTTGGGGGCATATCTATGATATTCAATTAACTTGAGAAGGTCTTCAGATTTACATCTGGTATAATCCTTTTTATACTCTTCAAGACAGACCTTCTGCAGGTTGTACTCCTTGATGAGAGCATAGATCTCTTTTCTGTTCATAGCTCCAGATCTAATCTTCTTATTAGGAACGGTCAACATAAATACAAGTTCATTGGTAGTCTGCCCCTTATAGGGAATATCATGAGGGAGAACAGAGTCATTATTGATCAACTCAGTCTTTGAAACCCCTTCATAGAATACCATATCTTGATAATTTATGTTTGCACTATCTAGATCTCTCTTCAGTTCTCCTAATGTAGTAGCACTAGACATGATTACACTTTTTTCCTGATTTTTCGTAGATACGATTGTGATTTTTCTTGCTTCCATAATTAAATCCTATTAATGTGTTTATTGTTTGTAAAATAATCCCTTTATTATTTTAATAAAATCTTCTTTGTTTTGAAGGAAGTGGTATAAATCGGACACATCCTTTCCTCCTTCAAATTTCGGTAATGTTAAATTAATAAATCCGGTAGATTTAGCCAATTTTTCTCCATCTACAAGTCCTGCTTCATCATTGTCAAATAATATGAATATTCTTTTATACCTTCTTTTAAGTTCATTAATAGCCGTGTTGCTCATTCTATAGCCTTCCCCCTGAACAGCCAAAGAGGGAATACCAGTATTAGCCCATAGACAAAGGGCGTCTTTCATAGAGGAACATATACATACTATGTCTCCATATTCAGGTATCTTTGTCCATAAACTAATTACTGATAAGTCATGTTTATTACTCCACTTGTATCCATCTTTGTTGAATGGTTGATAGATTTTTAGGGTAATTTTCCCATCCTTTCTCTCAACATATGCATATGCATATTTGTCTGCTCTATAAACTCTTCTTACTCCATCCTTTATCACTATTTTGTAAGATATAGGATGAACATCAGCATATTTTAACCATTTTAGGGTTATTCCATAGGATTCCCAATACTCTATATCATACCTCTCCCATTCTCTTACCTTACATTGTAGGTCTGTCAATTTATTATATTTTCCAATAGTAACTGTATTGCATGGGCTGTATGACTTCATATTGGAACCATTAGAAAACTTAGGTATATCCTTGTTTATTCTCTCTAATACTTCCACATATGACATTCCCCACATTTTAGATAGGAGATCAAATAATCCTCCTCTATCTCCTGTAGACAAGTCAGTATAAAATATTCTTTTGCCATCCCTTGAATATAATCCAAAAGAAGGTCTTTTATCCTCTCTGAGAGGGGAATTGATTATACAAGGTATCTCTGTGATACCTAAATAAAAGTATAGAATACTAGATTCTGTTGTTTTCTTCAGTATGTCCTCTAAGCTAATTGAAGATCTTCCAGAGATAAATGGCATATTCACATTATTTTTCTATTTATTATTATTTATCAAACCACGGAGAAGATTGCACTGGCATATCAAAAGGAGATTCTGTCTGGGTTGTGTTATTATTAAAGTCGGTTGGTTCTATTGTATATTCTTTTAGGTCACAGACTTCAAACTCTGTAGTAGGATAAGCTCCGGCAGCTTTTCTATCTTGAAGTTCTGCATCTAGCTTACTATAATCCGTCACACTGTTTTTCAAGAACTTTTGAACATAAACAGCTTGATATTGTTTGCCATCTTCAGTAGTTCTTACCCCAAATAGACCTTTGACCCTATTCTTAGGCTGCAAAGAGATTGCTTCTCTCAATTCCGAATAATCTCCTTTGAAATAATTTTCAATCTTATCCAATCTAGCTTCCGCATCAGCTTTATTAGGAAGTTCTACCACTTCTCCATTAGATTTTCTATAGGATTTATTAGGAATATTTAAATATGCCTTTAAGAATCCTGTAAGATCCTCTTCTCCTATGTAAGCCGGTCTAAAATCAGCAGGTTCAAACCAACTAAGATTAGCTGGAACAGTGCCAGATTTTGCATTCTCTATAGGTAACCAAGTAGTTTCTCCATATTTATTTATTACTTGAACTTTGCTTCTGTCCCTATTATATCTAACCTCTTTAGTAATGAAGAAAGGTATTTTGGTTTTCATGTCGATTCCATTGCATTTCTCAGGATCCGTCTGTACAATAAAATCTATTCTTACTTGAGGGACTGTATATTTATTCCCTTCTGGACCTACTTCAACTTCACTTAAATACGAAGGATCGTCATTAATAGTAGTGTTATACAATTTTTCTAGTGTTTCCTTGTTAGGATTAACAGCTAATACACCTACTGAACCTACTCCGGTGTACTTTTTAACTACATTACCCTCTGTGGATTCACTACCTGTGGCAAAAGCCATAAAGATTTTGTTCGTCATACTTAATATTTTTTTTAATATACTTAATAATAAATATTGTTTACTTGTTATTTCTTAACTGAAGCTAGGACCGTCAGATGGTACATCATCATCCATCTCAGAACATTCTTGGGGAGATTCATCATGGATTTCATACACTTTCTCTTTCTCATTAAACACTAATACACCTTCTTTCGGTTCATATTTAGTAATTTTAATAGGTTTCCCGTTTTTATCCATTTTACCAGTATCTTCAACTGCTCTGGTTATTAGTTCCTCACTGGTATGTCCTGTGAGCATCTTTACTCCAACTTCATGGCCTTCTATTTCATTAATCAAGTCATCGAGTTCCTTACTTAGCTCTTTCATTTGTTCCATTAATTTATTCTTTTTAATAACTAAGGAACTTACATTTTGCGCTACTCTTTTTATAGTAGCTAATTGTCTAATTGAAATTGTTTTCATACTAATATACTAAAATTGTTTTGTTGTTACTATCTTTTACTTCTGCTATATTTAATTTACTTTTGTAATACCCTACTATTTCAGTAAGATATGCATCAATAATCCCAATACTTAGAAGGGTTCTAATGAAATGCTCTGTTAATTTAACATCTTTACCATGTTCCTTACAACAGTATTCCATGAATAGATTAATTGCTTCCTCTATTTCAATAGATCCTTCTTTTGTAATCTTGTTTACTATTCTAATTATAGTTTCTCTATTCATAAATCTCTTTTAATTTGTCTACTATTATAGACAAATCATTAGGAATCTCATCAGGGAGATCATCTAATGCTCCAAGACTGTCTTTAGCAGGATATTCTCCATCAAATTCTTTTACAAAGTGTTTAATAGGTCTCTTGTTCTCTGCATCATACCCTACCTTACCAAAGAGGATAATATCGAATTTACCTTCAGGTGTAATATAGTCATCCACCATCTTTCCAGTAGTCTTAAACTTATAAGAAATAGAATCACCATTCTTATCCTTATACTCCTCGTAGTGAGCGCAACAGATAATATTCTTATTCTCTGGGAATCCCTTAAAGGCATCAAAGATAAGACCCATACCATAACCTATTTGTTTAGGAGTATCCCATCCACCCTTCATAGCATTTGCCATATAGAAATCCTGAGCAAGATAATTCATATCATCTATGATAATATTCTTATAGGGTGATCTTTTCATCATCTTGACAATTTCTGCAACTGCTGCAAACCTGTCAAGTCCTGTAAGACTATCTACCTGTACCCTATTTCCTGTAGTAAGGGCATTTGTATTTATGAGTCTCTGTGTAGGTTTACCTACATTCTCTACTCCAATACTACCCTCAATCAATTTAAAGTTAGGATTAGGAACACCTCTGCCAATACACTGAATGATGTAGGTTTCCTTTGGATTAAGCCCCTTGATACCTAACTTCTCTCTGCCACAATAAGAAGTGGTTTTTCCAAATCCTGATTTAGCCAAAACTAGAATCTTTGCCATTGTGTTTTTTTTTATTTTATAATGTTGCTTTTACTTAAAAAGGGACACAACTTTATCTAGCAAGCTGATACCTTGTATCCTTTTATTTATTTTTCCTATTCCATAAGTAATAAAAGACTTATGTATCTTCTTTCTCTCTGTCTCTTCCTCTGACTCCAAGAAGTTGTATACTTTCTGCATAGCTGCCTCCTCAGTAGGTAAGGGTAATTCATAAAACACAGATGATGCTCCATCAAAGTATAAGGGATATATATCCCCGCCACTTCCACTATGTCTATCCTCTAGAACAAAAAGAAATCGTAGTTTCTTTCCAAATTTAGTTACATCATAACCTTTAAATTTCTCTAATCCATACTTAAATGGACTAAACAATCCTAGAATGTAATCTATATCTCTTGAAGTCATCTTACAATCTCCTAAACCATCAGTTGTAGGATAGAGTATATTTAGTTTTCTATTTTCAATACCTTCCTGACTTTGAGCTTGATGCTGTACTGCTACTATATGATACTCCAATTGATCTCTTAAAGTCACAAAGTATTTACTCATTTTCTCTATATTCTCTACTTTATTATATCCTGATTCTTTAGTTAAATTAGTAAAGTTATCTAAGATTATAACATAATAACATTCTGGGTCATCCCACTCAAAATAGTCAGGAACTTCTATATTTTTTAGTTCTCCAGTCAGACTATCTTTCATCTGTATAACCTTTTTATGCAAGGTTCCATTGGATAGGGCATAGTCCCTACAGAACTTATTAATACCTGTAGGATTTTTTATGTCATCTATAAAGGTTACTATCTCTTGAAATTTCTCAATGTAGTTTCTATATCTATCAGATTTTATAAGTTCTAGTTCTTTTTCCCCCAGGATTCTTTTCTTTGATACGGACTTTAATTCTTGAGTGTCCATCCTTATATTATCCAACTTAAATAGTAAATGACATAGGAAATCATAAAATTTATCATCTTTACTCATTTCTAAAGTAAAGTATAAGATTTTAAGATTATAATTGGCATTTTTCTCTATTATATCGAATATAGGCTCATACACCAACATATAATCTACTAGCTTACTCTTTCCTACTTTCTGTGAAGCTGTTATTATACCGTATCTCTTCTTTTCAAATCCAGGAAATTTATAACTCATCCTCTTGAAGGGAATAGGAATACAATTAGTCTTCCCTTCCAGGATCCTTGTTCTCCTTTCCTCTAACCATTTTATGGCTCTAGAATAATTTTCCATATATTAATTCAATTGAGTAGTCCAGTCTTCTCTTAAGTCATCTACTTGGTCAGCATTCTCAATATAGCTAATTAACTCAGAATCCCCCTCCACTTCACCTGCGGCTCCTATCTTTTCTTTAAATATGAAATACTTTAACAATCTCATATATGTATAGTTCCCATTAAAACCTTCCACATATTTCTCCGCTGCTTGAACTATTTGTTCATCAGTAAATTCATTGCCATACTTTCTAAAAAATAGTTTGAGCCTTCTTATGATCAAGGGTACTCCTTCTGCCCAATAATAATTAGTACCAGCCTTCTTTCCTTTGGGGAATATTGCTTTTAATCTTGTGGCTAAATTAATCAGTCTATCTTGAGGCTCTTGCTCTTTACTGGAATCTAGAATGACAGAATCTATCATCCTGGAACCTTCATTGGTTAATCTCCAGCCTATAGGCTGTCCATTTTCATTTCTAGCTGCTGTAATAAAACCTTTTTGAATTAAGCTTACTTCTGCTTTCTTCAAATCGGCTTTATTACATATAGCCAGCATTAAAAGAACTTCCCCCAGGCACATACCATTTTGCCTTATAGCTTCCTCATTTAAACATATCGTAGTCATAATTCCAAGTCCTCCAATCTGTCAATCTTAGTTATATATTTCCTATCTATTCCTTCTAGAACATTCTGAAGATATTCAGTGTCCCTCGTATTTTCATAATAAAATATAAATTGAATAGGATCTTCAGCTCTTAAACTTCTACCGAATTTCTGGATAAATGCTCTTTCTTGTCCATCTAGTTGTATAATTATCCCAACTTCGATATCGGTTAGGTTTTGCCCCTCCTGTAACATTCCAACAGCAAACAGGTTATTTATTTTCTTACGATTAAAATCCTTTATTATCTGTAAAGAATCAGTCCTCTTGGAATGTATGGCATTTTGACCTCCTAATTGTTCAGCTTGTTCTATGCTAGTACAGAAACATATAAACCTTTTATCTCTAATCTTATGTAATAGAGTTCTTACAAGGTCTGTTTTTAGTTCTCCAAGAAATCTCTTTCTTTTTGCTCCTGTTTGAAGCCACTTGTTTTTAATGAATTCTTGTCTTCTTGCTAAAAACAGTTTCTTCCAATACTCAAATTGGCCAGATAAATAATTATACTTCTGTTGCTCAGTACAGTGTATAACTAGAGTTGCATTCGGGTACTTATACTTGTTCTTTAAATATGTCCATCTGTCTGGAAATGAACAGTTGTAAGTAACCCTATCCTCCTTTCTTCCCCACTCCTCTATTATAGTGCAAGTCTGGTGTTTATCATCTAGGGACAAGGGAACAAGATATACTCTAGGTTTGGGCAGTATCTTCCACTCAATTGCTTTTTTAAGTGGAATTTTTGAGACTATAAATTCTCCAAAAATTCTAGTTACAGCTTGTATTGTACGCTCAGGAAGGGTAGCAGATAATAAGATTACATTATCTACAATCATGCTAGATAAAACATCTATTTTCAAATCTGTTCCTAAGTGATGTGCTTCATCAAAGATAATTAGGTCCCACCACGTATCCCTATACTTGGATAAAGAAGCATAGCACTCTATCTTAATACTGTTAGATTTAAACTTCCATTTAGATAGTTCTACCTCCCAGTTTGATTTATGGGCAGTTTCAGCTACTACTAGAAGAACTTTTATGTTTCCATCTTTTTCTTTATCCTGTAAGTAGTTGGCCATTTCTATAGCTGCTCTAGATTTCCCCAAACCAGTAGCCCATAATAGGGCTACTCTTGGGTTCTCTATAATTAATTCAACTGCACTTTGATGAAGATTTTTTCTATTCATATAAGCTCCTTATTAAGAAATTCTGATACAGACTGCATCATCTTTGTAAGTTTAGGACTATTCTCTTTAATCTCTACTACCCATATTGTACACTCATAAGGGTCATCAGGATAACTCATTTTGACTAATATTTGTATTATTAGAACTATAAACCATGCTATATTAAACCATGGAACTAACAATAAGAGCAGCATTATTATACGCATTGGAGTAAGAGGAAGTCTTCTACCAGAAGTCATGTCTAATCCCCAATGCTGGGGATAATAACGAGGACCTGCGGATGTTTGATTATAGTCATATACGGTAATATTCTTCCATATGAAGCCTATTACCATCATAGCTATTACTACAAAAATAATCATACTATTTGCTTATTTTACTTATATCTAAAAATACTCCACTATTTCCATTAGAGGTTACTGTCGGTACAGTGCCATTCCATTTCTCAATCCACATTTGTTGTAATATTTGAGGAGTTAAAGATTTGGTTCTTAGCACATTAGCCTCATACTCAGCCTGTGCTGCTATTACCTTCTTTTGAGCCTCAGCTTTAACAATAGCTAACTCATTCTCTGCTTTTTGGCTCTTTTGTACAGCCTCATTTTTACTATTTATGGCTTCTATCAGAATTTTAGGATATTGTAACCCTGATGTAAGTTGTTCAAGTTGGAAATTCTCTTCTAATAATTCCTTAGATAGTTTATCCTCTATTGCTTTTTCAAATTCTTCTCTCTTACTAACTAATTCATCAGTAGTATAAGCATTTAATTGTATTCTGAAAGCATTTCTTACATAGTTGTATAGTGTAGTATTAATAACCTCTGTAATATTTACCTTTCTGTATTTCTTAAATACTTCAGCTGATTTACCATCGACTATCTTGAGAGAAATAGTAGGATCTACTACAAAAGAACTACCATCTTTAGCATTGACACTAAATGGAGGATAATCTACAGTTTGAACGAATGTTGGATACTCATAAATAGCAGTTGTTATAGGATTATACCATACCATTCCAGTTACTAATGTAACTTTATCAACCCCTTTGTCGTCTCCATAAAGATTGACTTTGATACCTTCATAACCTGCATCTACTCTCTCAGCACAACTAGATACAGAAAGTATTAGTAGCACAACCAGTAATCCAAAAATAAATTTACTTTTCATCTTTTTTACTTTTTAATTTTATTATTGTTAGACATTTAGTTTTGATTGAAATAATCAATAGGAATATGATAATAAAAAATCCAATTATATTCTCTACTGTATTAGATGTAGACATCATTACTAATCCTATATTAAGTATAGTAACAAACAGGATAATCCACACTGCTAACTTAATTATTGTACTTATTCTCATTTTTGAATAGTATTGTCAAGAGCAAAATTACCAAACAATCTGTGGTCTTTCTCTTAGCTGTTTATTATTACAACATATATAATTAAAGAGCTTACTAATGGTTTCATATATGTCATGAGTACCACATAAGTCCCCTCCCTTTTCGTCTAGTTCATTGGATACACATAGCATATCCAACTTGTTCTTTGGAGTTTCCATAGCATTCAATACTTGACTAGTTAATTTGGTTACAGTATTTCCTGAAGATATAAAATCATCTACCATTATGACAGGAGAGTTAGTCGGAATACGAAGAGATCGTCCCTCATGGAAACTTCTTGGAAATCCATATATTACAACATCTCTTCCCATTTCTACTAGTTTAGTAGCTATTCCACCTAACAATATATTTCCAGATCTATTAGTTCCAACTAAATATAATGTTCCTATCTTTTTATCATATGTTTTCAAAATGTTCTGAACTACATTATGTATATAATCAACATTCGACATAAAGTATTCCCCAGTAGGATAAGTGCAACTTACATATTTGTCATAGTATAGTAACTCTGCATTAGTTGTTTTCATTATTATTTATTCTAAGGTAAAAAAAAAGCAAGGTAAGGAGGTTCTTACCTTGCTTTATGCTATTATTAGTTAATCCTCAAATACAACATAAGAATCAACTGTACCTCCCAGAGACTTAGCCAGCTCATTTACATTGAATTCTATTCTAGCTTTTACCGGGAGGTTTAACCAATATGATTTTCTATTCCGATATTTTCTTGGAACATCATTAATCATTCCCTCGTAAGCACCCCTGCTTATGTTTATAATCTGCTTAGCAGGCTTGAACTTTCTGGTAGTGTAATGTATTACCTCCGGCTTTTCCTTCTTCTTTCCATCTACTCTTATAGTATGGACAATTACCTTCTCCGGATCTTCAGCAGTTTCTTTCTTAAATATCTTCTTTCCGTTTTTTAGTACTTTTACTTTACGAGTTATTTTAAGGCACTCTTCCTTGCTAAACATTGTTCTTCCCGGAAGAATAATGGTCAGACTTAACTTAGTTTCCATTTTCATAACATTTAGTCAAACTTTCTATTAGTATCTATTCTTTTATTTTATAATAGTACCTTAGCAGCGTTACATAGGTCTTTAAAATAATTAAGGAAATCTACTGCCATTTTTTTTGTTGGAAATATTAAGGGGCGAGAATAAGATGTTATATTAATACCTACACCCTCATCTTTAAGGTAACAAATAGCATATAGAAATTGTTTACTAGATATACTATAATCCCAATTTCCAATCCATGCTTTTCTTAATTGTCTAAGCTGCATAAGAGCCAGAAATGCCTCTGCTTCCTTACTTGAAATACAGATATTTTTGTCCGTATGCATATCTCTGGCAACACTTGAACCCGGATATAAGTGTATGTTAGAGGAACTGTCAAAGTATGCCTCTCCCCTTGATTTAGGATATCTTTCACAGAACTCCTCCCAACTTCTTGGATGTGTTGAACTCTTTTCTCTAAAAGTAGCAACTCTATTCTCTACTATACATTCCCAACCCTCTGAGGTTATCATCTGTTTTGTCTCCATATTTGTTTTTATTATTATTATTATTCCAAACTATATAATTTATTTCTTCAATGTTACAAATAATTTTACTCTTACTTATAGTTTATAAATTTGTGGAGCATGAGGGATTCGCGAAGTTAGTAATTTCTTTAATATTCCACAATAATTTCTATTATACTGTTATCTATGTGCTTGATTATTCTTAACTTTGTACAAAACTTAAAATATGGAGTTATACAAACAGAAAAGAAAACTAGTAACTGTCACTTGTGATTACTGTAGAGAGAGTTTCTCTAAACCAGAATCAGAGTATAAAAGAAATATTAAATTAGGCAGACATAACTTTTGTTCAAGGTCTTGTTGCGGTAAATACATTGCATCTCTCAACAAGCCTCTTACTCAAGCTCAAATAGGGTCTAGAAACTCTATAAGAAACTATAGTAGTAATAGAAATGATGAGTACACACCATTTAGAGAAATTCTAAGAACCGTAAGAAACAGGTGTAAAGAATTTAATCTAGATTTACCTTATCTTGTGGAACTTTGGAACTCACAAAATGGTATTTGTCCTTATACAAGACTTAAACTTGTTTTACCTACTTGGAATACTAATCCTGACATAAGATATAGAGCTTCACTTGACAGAATAGATTCTTCTAAAGGATATATTAAAGGTAACGTGCAATTTGTTGCGACTCCTATCAATTATCTTAAAGGAACTATGTCAGATGAGACTACTAAAGCTTATCTCAGAGAAATTGCTGCTTCTATTTTCATAGAAGATTAGACTATATCATCACCTCAATAATTTGAGGGTAGGACGCTCAAGCTGGTAATTAAGGAGACTGTACTCCTCCAGTAGTCGTTGCACTTTCATTAGGTGTACCTAATGCTTAGCTCAGGATTGGCATGATAAAAGCTAGTTCTGAGCTTTTATTTTAGCGTTCCCTGAGTTCATCCTATTTTGTAAATACTATCACTAGTAAGTGGGTCCGAACTTAAACCCTCGTCTTACTAACTTTTAATAAAAGAATTTCACATGTTTACCACTTTGATATGTAGTAGGTTCTCTACTGGGGTCAACCGATAGTTGACAGATCCACCACTCTATTTAATCTAATAGAGAAATCTTCATAAGGAGTTATAAGAATTAAAATTGAAAGGGTCACACCCTCTGCATACACCAGGCAGCTTGCTCCTTGACTAATAAACAAACTATGATCAATTAAAGGTGTATTGAAAGTAGGTATAGCCTTATTAACTTCCTTCTTGACCCTATTGTTCACCTTTCTGTTTCCAAGCAAGTGAGGCTCAGCCTATAAATTAGGCGACAGCTCTATAAGTGTTGCCAGTTAAAGTTTTGATGTCTTTCCATCAGTCTTTACATGTTCTCTTACCAAATAATTAGCAATCAAAACCAAATCATGCCCCATATTATAGTGGAAGAAGTTGTTAATACTGATTTTTTTGCTGTATACAACATCTTCTTCCACCTATAGTCAATCCTTTTTCATTTTTCTTACTTTCTTTCCAGATTTCATTTTCTCTATCTTTTTCACCTGGAGTTCTTCATTGCTGTAATCATTAATATTTATTCTTTTCATTTTTCTATTTAGTCTTACTGAAAAATAATTTGAATATTGTTTTCCAAATACTAGGATTTTTACTTTTTGGTTGTTGAGTGTTCTCCATTACAGTCTTTCTGTTATAGTTTACACTCTTCTTCCCTACTGTGATAAAGACAGTATTTGTCTTGTCATTTGAGTCTTTCCTAGATAGGCAATGATACCACCTGTTTGCGGTACTTTTTGGACTTCTGTTTATTTTAATAGCTACTTCTCTGAAACATTCTGATAAATTGTGAGGGTTTTTCACTACTGCACTAAGGATAAGGCTGTCTTCTTCCTTAGTAAATCTTCTTTTAGTTGTCATTTTCTTTAGAATTGGTTAAAAATATAAATAGTTATAGTGGCTCCTCCCAGATTCGAACTGGGATTAGAGGCTTAGAAGGCCACTGTTCTTTCCATTGAACTAAGGAGTCTTTGTGTGAAAGGTTAGATATTCTCACGAACTTCTAACCTACTGCAATATTTCTATTGCCCGAACTAAAAATGCTTATGATAAAATCCTATTAAAATAAATCGAATACTTCTTCCCCTAGAATTTTTATTGCTTCTACTGCATCATTACGACTCTTAAAGTAGATAGTACCTGCAAGTTTTGCCTTCTCTTGTTTGAATACTTCGATATTCCCATCTTTATGGGGTTTCCCTAGGAAGTATCCAGTATTTTCTATAGTTTTTTCCCAAGTTTCATTGAAATACTCAGCAATAAACTTTAAATGTGCTAGTGCCTGTTGTTTTATTATATCTCTTGCTGTAATTGGGCGAACCCTTCTCCTAGCCATAATAGTTTCCATAATATATTCTAGGTTTTGCTCTAATTCACTTTTTTTAAAAGCATTTAGTGCCAAGGTTCGCAATGTTTGATCACTGCTATTGTACCATTCTCTTGCTTGTTTCAATGTTACCTTAATTGTTCTGGATTCTTCCATAATTACTTTTTGTTTGTTTAAGTTGTAATATGTTTCTGGTATGCTACCATTTATTAATCCTATTGGTTGATTAATACATTTTCCGTTTATTCTGGTGATATAGATATCCTTAAGAACCAAACCTTTCTGTCTCCTTTTTGTACTTGGATCAAATCCTACTACCATCATTTGAGGGCAATATCTAGGATCTTCGATCATATCATATTGTTTAACTAAGTCATAGTTACATAAAAATTTGTACTTTTTATAGTTAGGGATTTCACTAACTGGTACTTTATGATCTGTAAATATTACTATTATTGTTCTCATGTTATCTTTTTTTATTTGTTTAACCATTTATCTAGAGTTAATTTTTTCAATTCTTCTTTAGAAATAGTCTTGTAACAGATATAACACATGGATATTATTATAGTTATGAAGTGTAGGAAGTACCCATTGTCATATATGCTATCTACTCCTGCTAAGAAGAAAAAAGACAAAAGGAATGTTACATATAGCAACACTCCTTTTATAATCAGTTTTATGACTCTCATCTTACTTACTTTTTTGAACTATTATCTTGTGCTGCAAGATATATAAAGAATGCTCCTGTTAATAACAAGCATAAGATTGTGTAATAAGGTTCTTCCATGGTTATTTCCATATTATAGTTACTGTGTTTTGTATTAAATGTGCTTCTTGTTCTGTTATTGGAATTAACTTATCAAAACATTTAATATAGGTACATTTTATTTCTGTATAACTCTCAATTACCTTTATATTTTTGGTATGATGCTCCAAGAGATAGCTTTTATATATCTCTCTTGAGAGTATGTAATTATCTGAACTACATATTCTCGATTTTCTAAATTTAGTTCTTGACATAGTTTTAATTGTTTGTTAGTCTGTTATTTGCATTTTACACCTAAAACTTATTGCAACAAGTATACTCATTATCTCTTGATTTATATAAATCTGCAAGCAACATTGCCATTATCTCTCATAAGAAACTGGTGTCCTCAATGACTTGGAAAGTTATTAAGTTTTTAATGAATCCCTATAAGGGATAATTTATATATTAATCATCATAAGGTCTGACAAAAATATATACATATACATTAAGTTCTTCATTATATGAGAACTTATAGTATACATGAAGAGCATTTAATATGGAAGGTTCTTTATCATTTTTCAGTTGATATAAACCTTCGTTCCATATTGCTTCTTTCTCGTAACCAAGTTCACTCTCCATAATAGAAGCAATGACTTTTCTTGCATGAGAATAATTCTCATCGTTTGTCTTTATATGATATACTTTGTGTTGAGTATAGTCATTATTAGACAATTATGGCTGATACTCTATCTGATAAAGTATACCATTATAGAAGTGTTTGGACATTTTTAGGAGATTTGATTTTATAATGTGTTCAGTAAATTTAGTTATATTTTACAGATAATACTTAAGAGAGTATAATCTGCTAATCATTCTCATTTCGTACTAGACTTTAATAGTTCAAACCTGTTAGTATAAATTACTATTAATACTAAAAGGATTGAAACTATTAAAGCTTAGAGGAATAAAAAAAAGGGTACATAGTACCCTTTCTTTAGAATGATGCAAGTACAGGTGCTCCACCATTACCCTCTTCATGTAGAAGCCAGAAGTTATCTCCGTCAGGAGTAGTAACATTGCTGAGCATAGGATTTGTGGGAATTCCTTTTGATGCTACAGCTCCAGTACTACTTCCAAATGTAAAGAAGAGTTTGTCTGTCTTAGGATTCCTCTTAACATCAATGCGTGAAACATGCATTTTGTCCTTAAATTGCTCAACAGTTAAAGTTGCATTGAATACAAGATTCTTGTTCATAATGGTAATAATTTAATTGAGATAATAAGTTAATACCGGGGGAATATCCCCACTGGCTAAGTGATGGGGGAGGTGTGGTTGGTGTACATCTTTCTCATATAAAACAAGCCAAGAAAAAAAAATAAAAAAGATAAAAAATAAATTTTTCATAGCATTGAAATAAAATCTCATTAAATAATTTGCATATGTTATTTATTTTGCTTACATTTGCACCTGTTGAGAATATCTACAGTTCTTATCTCTCCAGAGATTCATACCATAAAGTTGATGTACAGGCTTTGGAGATGAATAGGGTAGTAGTTCCAAATAGGAATGAGGTAACCCCTATACAAAAACTGTCTTAGTTATAAGGAGTGGTAGCCTACCAATGTAGATGAGAAAAGGTTGAGGGTAAAAGGCTCTTGGGGTAAACCGCCCACTATGAAATTCTAAGATAAGGGGATATAGTAATATATCCTCTAATGGATTTAAAAAAAAATTAACAAATCCATAAGGGATAACTATACCCTAAAGGAAATGAAGTAAAATATAAAATAAAGGAAAAGTAACATGAAAGAAATCATTGTAGGAAGTAATGATAGCAGATCATATTTACATTCATCAGGCATGCTATCCAAACTATGGCACTCTCTATTCTCTAGAACCCAATCCAAGAATATCTTTGAACAGTTAGAGACCTATATCAATGGAACTAAAATATCCTGTTTTGATTTAGTAATAAGCTTTAACCAAAAGACATTAAAGTGGGAATTTTCCAATAAGAGATTTAGATATAAATCTAATTATACATTATTTGATATACTTGATCTCCTACAAAAGGAAAACGTATATATTAGATTAAATCTAGGGAAAGTATCTTACATAGAAGATAATGAAGGATTTATACAGCTATGTAAATATTTGGAGAAAAATTATCCTAAAATTAGATTCTTCGGAGGATACAGGATAAAAGATGGTAAGCAGCTCTATAAATTTGATTCAGATATAGTGGATTCAGATATACACTTATGGATAGCTTCTTCAATGAAAGATTCTAAATGGTATGAGAGGGTACTTCCGAAATTGTACTCCAGAAGAAAGAATAAAGAAAATTATTTAAAGGTAAAACCAGGAATAAACTTGTTCGATTTTGTATAAATTCATAATCAATTATAATGAATGAAATACAAGAAAAATTAGATAAGATAATAAAGAACCAAGAGATCCTTAATAAAAATCAAGTAGCTATTTATGATCTATTACTAAGGATAGAAAGTAAAATGCCATCTGGGGAGAAAGAGTTCTTAAGAAATTATTTAGCGGATATAGCTGGAACTATAACAGCAGAATTAGGATTAGTCGATATATTGAATGAGATAAAGAAAGGATAAGAAAACTTATGAAAAAATTAATTATCGAGTGCAATGGAAATATAGTTAAAGTTAATTTGACTGTAAACAATACATCAATTATAGATTCTTATAAGATAAAATCAGTGAACGATATGATGGATATCTTAGATAAGATAAGAGAATCTAGTAAAGAATTTTATGCAATACACCATAGAGGTATTATTGGAATGATAAATGAATGGAGAGCTCATAATCTCCTTTATAATTTGCATATAAAGAGAGATAGAACAGGAACTGTTGATCTTAATAAAGATCAGAGTATATGGGCGAAAATAGCTTATGCTATATTATCTTTCCTATATTTTTAACATAAAATAACAAGAAATTATTTGTATATTTAAATAAATATGTCTACCTTTGTAGACACATAAATGATATAACTATTATGTATGAAGATATACTATTAACTCCTTTAGATTCCTCAAGAAAAGGAGAAATAAACAGTACTCAGGATTTATTTATCTCCTTCTTGAATAAATTGGAAGGATGGAAAACTAAATGTAAAAACCTTCATTGGGCTGCTCCCAAGAAAAACATTCATGTATATCTGGATGAGTTCCTAGATATTTTAGGAGATTATCAAGATGGATTGGCTGAAGGTTATATGGGAATTCTAGGAAAGATGCAACCTAATGTGATAAAGGGAATACCAAGTGATACATTGAATGCTATGGACTTCATAGAAGAGGTAAAAATAGATACTTTATCATTTTATGATAAAATTCCCCAAGAAACTGTGTATAAAGGTATAACATCTGAATGTGAGACTTTTATCCAAAATATTAATAAGTATAAGTACTTGTTTGGTTTATGTGATATTAGACCTTATTAATGTGTTGCTCCCTTCTTCTAACGACTAGGAAATCAGTTTTGTACTCTGAGAATAAAGGTTTGAATCCTTTAGGGAGCTCTAAGTTTTTATTAGTTTACTAAGGCAATGGAAATGAGAAATGTAATGAGTGTATTCATTGGGAATACAGTGAGAGAAGTTATTAACTTTGCTAACAATAATTCTATATCTAAAGAAGATATAGTTTCAATAATGAAAGACAAAGACCAGATATATCTTATTTATTATAGACATATCCCAATTTAAAAGAAAGCTAATATGGAGAAGCAGGAAGTAGTAGAAAGAGAACTAATGTCTCAAGAAGAGTTTGAGAAGTATATAAAAGATAACAGTGGATTGAAAACTTTTGAAGCTATAGGAAGATATAAATCTGTAAGGAGAGCTATTAAAAGAAATCATGTAACTGGGGAAGGGGTTCTCATTCCAAGAAGGCCTTTCAATAATAGAGCTAATACTAGTAAAAAGAAAAAAGCTCATAGTAGAAGTGTGAACGAATACAAGAAGAATATTTATGGACAACTTATTAAATACTACAAAAGAGAAGCTCAGTAAAGAAGACTATGAGAAGATTCCAGTAGCCTATTGTAGAAACTGTCTATCTTTAAATATCATGAAGATAGATGATGATGATCCAGAACTTGACTATTGTGATGAATGTGGAAGCACATCTGTCTTAGTAACAAATATAGATAAATGGAGAGAATTATATAAAGAGAAATACGGAAAACATTTAATATAAATAGTATAATGGAAGAGAGTGTAAAAAATACAGTAGTAGGAGACAACTCAAAAATGAGTTATGAGCAGCTGGAGAATGTAGCTCATCAATTAAGCGAACAAGTTAGACAATTGTATGCAAAACTTCAAGAATCTAATCTAGAGAATATGTTCAAGAGATTAGATTACCTCTTTAAGGCAATTGAAAACGCTCATGCATTTAGTGAGGAATTCGTTTCTAAATGTACTTCAGAAATAGAGTCTTTAATGACTCTTCCTGACCCTGAAGATGAATCTAAAGAAGATTCAGACCGAGAAGAAGATTCAGACCAATCTGAAAATTAAATATATGAATAGGAAAGCTAATAATGTTATTAGAATTCCTACTTCACTAGATGGTAAATTTTTTGAGTACTGGTTTAAGTTTCTTAGACCTTTCCATAATTTAACAGACAGAGAAATAGATGTTATTGCATGTTTTGTAAAACATAGATATGAGCTCAGTAAAGTTATCAAAGATAATGACATACTTGATAAAGTTACTATGAGTGAAGATACTAAAAGAAAAGTGAGAGAAGAGTGTAATATAACTCTTCCTCATTTTCAAGTAATTATGGGGAAGCTAAGGAAGAACGGGGTAATAATAAATGGTAGAATAAATCCTAGATTCATACCTAATATAGAGGAAGGATGTAATGCTTTTCATTTATTGTTATATTTTGAATTAAAATGAGGTATGAAGACATTTTGAATAAAGTTGCTATAGATTTAGGTATCCCAATTGAAGTAGTAAAACTAGCCTATAAATCTTATTGGGAGTTCATAAGGCAAACTATTCAATCCTTACCATTGAAGGATAATCTAAGTGAAGAGGAATTCTCTAAATTAAGAACTAACTTTAACATTCCAAGCCTGGGAAAACTATCTTGTACATTTGATAGAATGACTAGGATGAAAAAGAGATTTGAATATATAAGTAAATTAAGAAAGAAAGATAAATATGATTAAAGTAAAAAAGATACGTCCTATGTTCACTGCATTAGTGACTACCATGAATAAGTATGAGAATGATGTAAAAACTTCTATTGGCCTAATAGATACAAGTAGACAAAAAGGGACTCTAAAAGAATATCAGACAGTACTTGCTGTAGGAGACTCAGTAAGAGGAATTAATGTAGGAGATATTGTATGTATAAATCCTTCTAGATTTGCAGTTAAAAAACATAAGGAAGGATCTTTAAAAGATGGTATTGTTACTGATAATCCAGTTGTAACCTTCAATTTTGACATAATCGAACTAGATAATAAGCAATGTTTGCTACTTCAAGACAGAGACATTGATTTTGTAATTGAAGATTATGAGGAAATTCCAGATGTGGCTCCTTCAAATATAATCATACCTAGGAAAGAGAAAATTCTTTCCTAATTTCAGGAAAGGCCAGTCAGTTAGTTGGCTGGCCTTTCTTTTATTTTTTTTTTTCTTTAATTTTCTTTATTTATGAGTATAGAAGATATTATAGAGTCTTTGAATAGGTACATACGTCTAGAAAGAAATGAACAAGGGATCTCTGTTAACAGCCATCTGGTTTTGCAAAGAATTATAGAGCCTAATTCGACATTTAAATCATATAAGAAGTATGAATGGATAGTGTGGCTCATTGACAATGATTCTAAATATAAAATTGTCACGGTTTCTCTTATAGAAAAAGTTCTGAAAGATCAAGAAGAGGGAATAAATAAGAGATTATGTAATTCTTTATTAGAAGCTCTTTTTAGATTTATAAGAACTGAAGATTACAATCAAATAGTAAATGGTAATTATAAGGGAGGAAGTCTATGAGGTTATTAAAATATGAAGGATTTAAATTGACATTTGAACCGGAGTTACTTACCATAAAAGTCTTTAAGAAGCTTCATCAGAGAGATAAAACCAAAGATAAAAGTAAATTTTTACAGGAGTTAGGGTATATATATTTTTTTGTAGATCCTAGATCTGATTTTCAAATATATACTGATGAAGAGGAGAGACATAAAAAGATATTAGAAGGTATAGGAGTTTCTGACACTTGGAAGATAGATAAAGATTTACAAGAAGCTATAGATTATTATGCTAAATTCAAACCGATATCAGCTCTGTTATTAGATGATACTAGAGCTATGATTAATGGATACAGAAGCAAGTTAAGAGCTTTAACAGCTACTATGGCTGATCTGGATGTGAAAGAAACAAAAGATGTAGGAAGTATAATAAAGCAAATACCTTCTCTAGTAAAGGATTTAGATGAAGCTGAAAAGGCAATTACTAAGGAAATTGCTTCAAATGATAGAGTAAGAGGTAGTGTAGAAAAATCCATGTATGAAGATCTTATACTGTAGCATATTTTATTATGGATGAAGAAGTATTAATACAAACTAATGAATATCAAACTCCTATAACCAGAGAACTTTTATCTAAATATCCAGATGAAGTGGTAGAGCAATTTATGGACTTCATTTCTACAGTTCCTTTTATTCAGAATCTTATTTCTCCTTCTAGACCAAAAATAGAAGATTTACCCAGAGATAAGTATAATAGAGCTATTATAGATATAACTAACCCACCAATATATAAAGATGCAGATTATTTCAGGCAATCTGCATTGTATTTTCTAAAAGAAGGGGTATATACAAAACTTATACCTAATCCTAATCCTAATAGTGAGTATAGAAGATTCTGGGATAGAGAAATAGATAGATGCTATAATGGTCTTCTAAGGGAATCTGATGGAATGTGGATTCCAGGATATTTATATTGGTTCCTCAATTATTGTCCAATGATGATAAATGAATATCAGAAGGGCAAAAAGAAAGCTATAAGAAAGGAGGGATTCGGGCTATTCTTTGAAGGAATTTGGCTACGGTATCTATACCTTAATGACGCCAGAGAAGAAGGCCATCATGCTGCAGAGCTTGCTAAGAGAGGTTGTAGTAAAAGTTACTCATTGGCATCTATAATGTCAAAAAATTTGATAATAGGGGAGTCTGTGGAAACTCAAAGAAGAAATATTACAGTTCTCACAGCATACCAAAAGGAGTATCTTAGAGATGATAAGGATGGAACTTTAAGTAAGTTTGTTCCTACTTTATCTCACTTGTCAAAATACACTCCATTTCCTAGACTAATGATTAAACAGTCATCTAATGAGATGACCTGGCAAATGGGATATAAGGATGAGTATGGGAAACTTCAAGGGTCACTAAATATGGTTATGGGGGTATCTGCTAAAGATGACTCCGATAAGTTAAGAGGAAAGAGAGGTTGGATATTATTTGAAGAGTTTGGTAACTTTAGTGGACTACTGGAGCTTTACGATGTTACTAGAAAATCAGTAGAAGATGGTGATTTTACTTTCTCTCTAATGTATCTTGTGGGTACAGCCAACAATAAAGAATCTAATTTCCAGTCTGCTAAAACTTTATTATATGCCCCCAGTTCTTATAATATAAAAGAAGTAAAAAATGTATATGATAAGAAAGGTCAAGGAAAAGATTGCTTCGCATATTTCTTTCCGGCTTACTTAAATAGAGCAGGATGCTTTAATGAAGATGGAATATCGGATGTAGTAATGGCCCTATTACAAATATTGAATAATAGATATAAAGCAAAATATGGGGCTGATCCAACTTCAGTATTAAGAGTAATAGCAGAAGATCCTATTACTCCTGCAGAAGCTATTATAAAGGTAAAAGATGCTTATTTTAATGTACAAGCTCTTAATGAGAGAGCTTCTCAATTGGATAAAAATCCTAGCCTATATAATGATATATATGTTGGTGAATTATATATTGATGGAGAAGGAGAAGTAAAATTCAGACCAACTGATAGTACTCCTATACGGAGTTATCCAGTTGATAATGATACTAAGGGAGCATTGGAGATATATGCTATGCCTGAAAAGGACAGATCTGGTAAAGTATTCAATAACAGGTATATTATAGGAGTAGACCCTGTTGATAATGATGTAGCTGAATCCTCTTCATTATACTCATGCTTTGTATTCGATTTATTTACTGATACCATAGTAGCTGAGTTTACTGGAAGAAATCCTTTTGCTGATGATAATTTTGAGATAACAAGATTATTATGTTTGTTCTATAATGCAAGATGTTTGTATGAGAGTAATAAGAAAGGAATATATGCATATTTTAAAGTTAAAAGAAGTGTTCATCTTTTAGCTGAAACTCCAGAGTATCTTAGAGACAAACAACTTATAAAGTACAGTAATGTTGGATCTAATGCATATGGAGTAAATGCCAGTTCTGCTATTAATAATTATGCTAATTCTTTATTAAGAGATTGGTTTAATAAATTAGTTCAGATATCAATAGAAAAAGAAGATGGAACTTATGATCAAGTAAGTGTTCCTGTAATACATACTTTAAAAACAAGAGCTTTAATAGAAGAGGCTATACAATTTAATCCTGAAATCAATGTAGATAGAATAAGAGCTATGGGAATGGTTATGATATATAGACAAGAATATATTATAAGATATGGTGATAATATGAATGCTGAGTCTAGAGAAAAATATGATGAGGACGATTTAAGTAATGATCCCTACTTTAGAAATAACTACGATCTTAGATTTGGCAGTAAATTTAGCTAAAAAGAATGTTAGGAATTAATAAACTACTTATATTATTGTTTTAGAAAGCAGTTTCACGTAACTTTGTAAAGAATAAAATGAATCAAATATGTCTGAATTAATAAATTTACCTCCACAGCAATTACCATTCTCCAAGAAGAATAAGAAGTGGAGAAAGGCACATCTTGATTGGGCTGACTCTAAAACTTTCTTCAACTATAGTCTTGTAAGAAAATCTGTAATTCATAAAAAGATCAATTATGACCTTTTGAATGGAAAACTTCATATGTCAGATATAGAATTAATGTTGAACCCTGATAGTATAAAGGCTGGATTTGTTCCAGATAGGATTCAGCATTATCCTATTATGAATAGCAAATTAAATGTGTTAAGAGGTGAAGAATCTAGAAGAGTCTTTGATTATAGAGTAATTATAACTAATCCAAATGCTATCTCTGAAATAGAGAATAATAAGAAGGAAGAGCTATTACAGAACCTACAGAGACTAATGGCTGATACATCTAAATCTGAGGAAGAATTTAACCAAGAATTAGAAAAACTTAATGATTATTATACCTATGAGTGGCAAGACATGAGAGAGATAAGAGGGAATGCTATTCTTAATCACTATGTTAAAGAATATAATATCCCATTATTATTCAATAATGGCTTCATGGATGCAGTCACTGTAGGTGAAGAAATATATCAATGTGACATTGTTGGGGGAGAGCCTGTAATAGAAAGACTTAATCCTTTAAAGGTTAGAATATTCAAATCAGGTTATTCTAATAAAATAGAAGATGCTGATATGATTATAATAGAGGATTATTGGAGCCCTGGCAGAGTTATAGATACATATCATGATGTCTTAAGTAAAAAAGATATTGAATATATAGAGAATATCCCTGACCATATTGGTCAAGCATCTATTGACTCAATGGATAATATAGATGAAAGATTTGGATATGTAAATAACCATATGGTAGGAGAAGAGATAAGTACAGATGGGTTCTATTTTGACCCCTTTAATCTATTCTCAGATTCTATCTCAAATTCTTTACTCCCTTATGATCTAGCAGGCAATATTAGAGTGTTAAGAATGTATTGGAAATCTAGAAGGAGAATAAAGAAGGTTAAATCCTATGACCCAGAGACTGGGGAAGAAGTTTATAATTTCTTTCCTGAAACCTACATTATAGATAAGGATAATGGAGAGGAGGAACAAATATTTTACATAAACGAAGCTTGGGAAGGTACTAAGATAGGAACTGATATTTATGTAAATATGAGACCTAGGGTAGTACAATATAATAGATTATCTAATCCATCTAGATGTCATTTCGGTATTATAGGAAGTATATATAATCTTAATGATAGTAGGCCATTTTCTTTAGTCGATATGATGAAGAGATATAATTATTTCTATGATGTTATTCATGATAGACTGAATAAGATAATGGCTAGAAACTGGGGAAAACTATTAAGATTAGATCTAGCCAAAATTCCGAAGAAATGGGATATAGAAAAATGGATGTATTATGCCAAAGTTAATGGTATAGCAGTTGAAGATAGCTTCAAAGAAGGTAATATAGGAGCAGCTAGTGGAAAACTTGCAGGAGCTCTTAATAATTCCTCTTCTGGAGTAATAGATGCTGAGTTTGGAAATTCTATTCAATCACAGATTAACCTTCTTGAGTTTATCAAGATGGAGATGTCTGAGGTGGTTGGGATTACTAGACAAAGAGAAGGACAAATAAGTAATAGAGAGACAGTAGGAGGAGTGGAAAGAGCTACCTTACAATCTTCTCATATAACTGAATGGTTGTTTGTTGTACATGATGATGTAAAGAGACGAGTATTAGAGTGTTTTCTGGAAACAGCTAAGATAGCTTTTAAGGGAAGAAGTAAAAAGTTCCAATATATTTTATCAGATAATTCCATGAGAATTATGGATATAGATGGGGATGAATTTGCAGAAGCTGACTATGGTTTAGTTGTTGACAATAGCCAAGGTACTCAAGAATTAGCACAGAAACTGGACATGTTAGCACAAGCTGCTTTACAAAATCAAGCATTATCATTCTCTACAATCATGAGATTATATAATTCTAGTTCTTTAGCTGAAAAGCAGAGATTAGTAGAGAGAGATGAACAAGCTATACAAGCAAGAAATGCCCAAGCTCAACAGCAACAATTACAGACTCAGCAACAAATAGTCCAATTAGAGAATGAACAGAGATTAGCTGAGATGCAGCAGAAAGAACAAGCTAATATAAGGGATAATGAAACTAAAATCATTGTGGCTCAGATACAGGCTAATAGTAAGGAAGATGGAATAAGTGAGCCTGAAACTGATGATGATAGAGCTAATTTAAGAGAGAAAATTAGGGAGTTTGATGAAAAAATGAGATTAGAAAAGGAGAAACTCTCCTTTGAGAGAGAGAAGCATTCAGATGATGTAAGAATAAAAGAGAAGTCTTTAAAAAAGAATAAGAATACTAACTCTAATAAATGAATAAGATGGTAAGAGTCAAGGATATAATTATTTCAGAGTCTGCTCCGAATGATCCAAAAGTTGGATGGATAACCATTAGTAATGGAAAGCCTGTACTTAGATTCAATATAAATGAAGTATGGAAGGATATGACGGAAAAGACTGATAACCCAGGAGAGGATGTAGATAATTATTATAGAATATTAGTAGATCCGGCTGGAGGTCTTTGGTTGCTGTCCATATATGGAGATGCAGATTTGAACAATGATGAGCAGACTACTGATATGGCCGTAGTTTGTTTCAGTACTGAAGAATCCTTAATGAGATGGAGATTTGTTGCCGGATACACTGTTGGTCAGTATAAGGCATTAACTGGAGAAACTATTTCAAATGAAATTGATTTTGATGATAAGCATCAATTTCCATTATATATTGACCCAGATTTAATTAGTTCAGCAAAATATGGTCAATTAGAAGACACAGATACTTTAACAGAGATACTCCAAAGGTTATATGGTAATTGTGGGGAAGGAACTGTAAGACAGTTTACAGACGGCTATGGAAACATATACAATGTATCTAAAGTAACAGATAGTAATACTGTTTCAGTAATTAAGTATTTTCCAGAAGAACAATGGGTAACCTTTTTATTTGGGTCTAATGTGAGCTTCTCTGATAATGCTGCTATAATAGCAGCTATGAATGGAGGGAGCACAGTTACTATAGATTTAGCAGATATACAATCTATTATATCTTCTACTAGATATGGAAATACAGATAATTCTAATGTTACCCTTTATCCTAATCAGACAGTATGGTGTTCTGTAGCTGCAGAAGCATTAAATGTTACCATCAATACAGATGGTAGGGAAAAAAGTAGTGCGATGTCAGGAGTAAGTTATTTGGCTTGTAAACCTAATGTTAAGACTATAAATCTTACAGCTGGAGCCAATATCAGTATATTTCCAAGTGGTCCCTTGAGCTTAACAGGCAGTGGAAACAAATTAGTACAATTTACCTTCGTAAAAACAAGTGAAGGAATTGCTTATGAGGTTTATGTTAGTAAATTAGGAGAAGATTTTTAAGATTATGGGAGTGATAAGAAAATTAAAAGATAAAGAACTGGTTGGAGGAACCCAAGATGAAGAAGTTTATCCTGTAACAAGTACACAATCAGTTTATAATAGCCAGAATAAGACATTGGATCAGCTGTTAGCTCTTAATCTTCCAATAAATATTTCTGCCAATTATTCTGCCAATTATTCTGCCAATCATTCTGCCACTGCATACTCTCTTCAAGAGGCTATAAGTGCGGTTCCCTTATATGATAGAAGGATTGGATTTGTAGGAACATTTTTATCTAAGGATTTGACTCCGAATAAGTGGGTAACCATACAGTATAATGGTGTATCTGTAGATAGTAGTGCTTGGGTTAACCCTGATAATTGGGTTCAGATGCTATCTGAATTGGATATAGTACAGTCTAGTGGAAACTCTAGAGACAAAGTAATGAGTCAGAAGGCTGTTAAGGAGTTTGTGCACGGATATAATTCTACAGTGGTATATGACTTATCCCTATTTGACGCCTTATCTTTTGGAGATAGGGTTGATAACGCTTTTACTCCTATATATGGAGGACTTAAGGGTATAGTTAGGTTCCCTTCTGCAGGGGATAGAGTAGCCAATGTAGCTCATGGAACTATTCGAGGAATAGTAATATTCTCTGGAACTGAACAAAGCGCAGGCAAAAAAGTAGTAATATATACAAGTTATGGAGGAGTAAATACTATATATATCAATAACAACTTTGTCTCTAATATATCAAGAACTCATGTATATAATTTTGCCTTATTAAAAACTATTGATTCAGAGAGTATGTCTGAAGATCTCAAAGCTACCTTTACTCCAATGAATGGTAATGGAGTGATTCCTCCTAGAGCTGGAGATATAGCTATTTCAGCTGGATCCTCTGAAAGTGCCGTGTTTGTTTCAGTTACCCATGATGATGGAGACTATATTATTCATTATATAATACATGATGAACATAGGATAATTAGAGTATCCTCCGATTGGATACTGCAGGACTATACTGTATATAGCTTACCAGAGTTAAAATACTCAATAGAAGCTCTAACCGCTAAATTACCTTTATCTAGATTTCTAGTACTTCAAACCGGAGACTCACAAGCAAATGTTGCTAAAGCATTAGGTATGAGTTCTAGTGCTACTAGTGGTATGATAACTACTTCATTGATTAGATTAAGTACTGTTCCTGTAATTAATCTAGTGTTTAATAACGCTGATGCTAGTGAGAATAGAATAAAATGTAATATAAGTGAATTTCCTGAGATCATAAGTACTTCAACTAAAACCTTGCATAGAATATCTTTTATTTATATGGGTAAGGCATATGATTATGACTTCTATACAAAAGATGATAATAAATATACTGTTAGAGTTACAGTAGGTAGGTTAAATGTAGAGACACTGTCATTTGTTAATATTCAAGCTTTAAATGGTTCGTCTAATGTTAGTACTATAAAGACTGCTTTAAAAATAGATAGATTAAGATCCATTAAATCTAGACTAGAAGAGTTATCAAAGTGTATGGTAGTATTAACGGATGATGACGTAAATGATAATTTTGAGGATCGTATTTATGTAAATTTACATAAAACTAGGAAGGCAATTAATTCCACCTCATATGCTGGTGTAGCTATGACTTATACTAGAGCAAATTTCATTCAAACTACCTTCTTTTATAATCCTACACCAGAGCAGGAAGATTTGGATTATTCAAAAGTAGCTAGAGAAGTTTTGGTATTACCGAACCCTAGAATTGATTAGCACTATGAATATAAGTCATAATGATGATTTTAAAATAAGATTAAATTTTGTAGATTTGAGAGGGGAACCATTAGATCCCTCTCAAATAAAATTTAAATTTATTTATCAAGATTGTGAATGTAATACCTATGAAGTATCTTACAATGGAGTAAATAGAGTAAATAATATACTTAAAGATGGAGTATTATATGCTATATTTAACTCTGGAATTTTTGTAAGAGGGCAACTAAGTGTTGTAAGAAACTATCAAATGCCTGACGAAGATTTTCAGGATGGTATTTGGAACTTTAGTTCTCCTAGAGAGTTATTAAATATAATAATAATTTAATATGGAAAATATAATAGTAATAGAAGAAAAAGTTATATTACCTGAAACTCCTCTATGTGAGCAAACTGTTACTATACCATGTATAAAAGGAGATAAAGGAGACCCACTTACTTATGATGACCTCACTCCAGAACAAATTGAGGAGTTACAAAGACCAGCAATAGAGGCTGCTGAAACAGCCAATGAAGCTGCTAAAAAAGCTGATACAGCAACTGAAAAAGCTAATACAGCAGCACAATCTGCTATAACAGCTACTACTAATGCAAACAATGCAACTTCTGAAGCAATCACTGCTGCTTCATTAGCTAATGAAGCTACAGATAATGCAAATAGTGCTGCTCTGGATGCTACAAATGCAGCAAATAGAGCTAATGAAGCAATTACCAGTATAGGAACTCTAGAGACTCAAATTGAGAATAAAGAGTCTAAAAGAGAAGTAGCTGAAACTACTCGTGAAGAAGCTGAAACCCAAAGAGCTGAAGCAGAGACTAGTCGACGGCAAAAATTCTCCCAAATGGAGACTACTGTCAATAGTTTAGTGGAAGAAACAACCGAGGCAAAAAATGATGCCACTAAAGCAGCCACCAACGCTAATGCGGCAGCTGATAAAGCGAACCAAGCGGCGGAGAGCATAGACAATAAAATCTCCGGGAAACAAGACAGATTGATTAGTGGAGAAAACATCGAAATAAAAGACAATGTTATTTCTGCGCATGGGATAAACGGGAAATTATTCGAAGATACGAGTAAAACCCACCAGCTGTATTATTTTAAAAACGGTTTGTTCTTTTATTGCAACAAGGATAGCAGGCTTGCCTGTTGGAATGAACAGACAGGAGAAGATACCGTTTATGATGAAATCCTGTTAAATATACATTCATATCAATATACTAGAAACTCTTGCTTCGTTTATAAAGACGGTAAAATCATTGTACCTAACAGTAGTGCCATCACCTGCTGGGATTTAGATACACGAACTAAGATATGGACTTTATCAGAACTGTACTATGATTGCAACTTCGTCGAATATAAGGACTTCGTTTATTTTTACAAAAATGATGGCGTTCTACGACTGATAGATTTTGAAACCGGTCTCACTGAAAAAGAATTCGATCTGAAAGAATTGTCCGGAGCCTCCATTTCAGATATTCAGAATTTCTGGCAATGCGAATACAACGGATTCAATTATTTCCTGTCGTACAATAATTTGTTTAAAATCGACAGTTCCAACGGCGATATTTCATTTGTCGGGAAAATAGAAGGTTCAGAATATAACATTATCGTCTATTTCAACAGTACGGCTTATGTTATCAGCCATCAAAAGATTTGTACGATAGAGATGTCAAACATAGAGAACGGAACTCTTGCCAAGAAAAACGAAGCGGGATATACCATGAATACTTATGTCAATGTTTCCCCAAGCGATTCATTGATGGGCAATGCGATTTATGGTTATAGATATAAACTCACTTTCAACAGCTTGTTCTACAATCTTTATGTATATGCAGATATAAATATGGACGAGTATGTCGGGAGAGTGATAAAAGGAGATTTCGGGTATATTCAGATTCCTAACCCTAATTTGGGAAATGGAAAACTTCTGTATCCGAGGTATAAAAAATTCAATTGATATGATACAAGTTAAAATATACGACGAAAGAGTCACTAATATTTATTATGGCGAAACCCTGATAGAAGGATTCATACGAATAGATTCTATCCCATCTCCCGAAGAGATACCCGGAAAAATACCCGTGATGTATTACCGGAACGGGGCGATAGTCTATGAATACGAGGTTATACCTGATGTGTCGGAAGAGGAACAGCCTATTCCCGAGATGACATATGAAGAACAAGTAGTAGCAAAGATTCGAGAAAGATATAGTATTAATGACGAATTAGCTCTACTTCGTCAAAAGGATACAAAGACATCAGAGTTTCAAGCATATTATCAATACGTGGAAGAATGTAAAAGTAACATAAAAGCAAACTAACAATATAGATAATGGGAACTATCATAATAACAGGTAATAAAGGAAATGGAGGGGGACTCCCACCCCAACAAAAAATCGACGTGGCGGCGGAGGGGATTAAATTCTCTCATTCTACATTCGAGGAAGTACCCGAAGTATTCGATTTCTCGAATGTGACGGATTTGTCATACATTTTTGACACCTGCAAATCTCTAATTTCTTTACCTTCAAACTTAAATTGGGGGAAAATGACTAATGTTGTGGCGGCTTTTCGTGACACAACAAGTCTAAATGATGAAGTAAATATAGAGCCGTTAGATGTGCTGTCATTAGAAGGAATTTTTCAGAGAAGTAATATAAGTAAGATCTTAAATTTATCCGTTCAAAGTGCATATACCGCATTTAACGCCTTTGAAAGTTCAAAACTAACGGAAATAGGCAATATCGATTTACCGGATATCGTCACCGCAACATACGCTTTTTCAAATATTCCTATCGTTCATTTCCCGAAGATAAATATTCCGAAAATTGCTGATTGTAGCTTTATATTCTATAATAACCAATCCATGCAATCTCTTGAATACTGGGATTTTTCGAACGTAACAGTAGCGACAAACATGTTCAAGGGGTGCTCGGCTTTGTCGTCGATCGGCGATGTGATATTCTTACATACCTCTCTATCGCTGGCAGATTCCCCGAATATCGATGAAGAGACTTTGAGTCGACTCGGAGCATTTGCCAATGCTGCCGGAGAAAGTGGTGTAGCTCCTTTAAAAACTTTGGGACTACCGGCCGCTACGTTGACATTTAACACGGCTGTACAAACTTATTTGGAAACAGAAGGTATCATAGCGAAACTGACAGATGAGAATTGGACGGTTAATTTCGCCGATTCGATGTAATGGATAAAAGAACACAATCAAACAAAACCTCATAAAAAACAAATACCCATGAATATAGAAGAAAAAAGTTATCAAAAAATTACTCCCGCAACGGAAGGTAATTACCTGACTACCCACCAAGAAGGCGATGATATAAAGACTTACGAGGGAGTAAAAGCGATGTACACGCCGGCAGACTTCGACTCTTCAACCGTAAGGGAGATTACACCGGAAGAACATCTAAGCTACCAAAAAGCCAAAGAACAGGCTTTGCAGGAGGAAACAGAACAGGGAAATAATGCTTAAAATGCAACTAATAAGATAATAAATGTTAGTATGTATGATCAGTACTATCAAGAAATATTTATGGATTATACTAGTAATAGTATTAGGTCTGCTTATGGTTAGTACTTGTGTACTATACAATAGGTCCAGAAATTTAGCTAATGAACTTTCCATTTCATTAGCTAATGAAAAAGCCTTTTCTGCAGAAAATTCTATCTTAAAAGATGAGAGTAGAGTGTTTCAATTTAGAATAGAACAATTAGACTACTACAATGATTCTCTTCTAGAGCAAATGAATAAGGTCAGGAAAGAACTTAAGATAAAAGATAGTAAGTTAAAGCAAATGCAATACCTATTAGCTCAATCTTCTAAGAAAGATACTATATTCTATAGAGACACTATATTTAAGGATGCAACTATTAATATGGATACTGTGCTAGGGGATAAATGGTATAAGTTACAATTAGGCTTGAGATATCCTAACACCATAATAGTTAATCCAGAATTTACTACTGGGACTAATATAGTTTGGAGTGTAGATAAGGAAACTATAAAGCCCCCCCACAAATGCTGGCTTGTTAGATTATTTCAGAAAAAACATAATGTATTGAAAGTTGATATTATAGAAAATAATCCTTATTCTACAGTTAGAAAAAGTAGATTTATAGAGGTGATAAAGTAATAGTAAATATTTTATTTATATAATTGATTATATCAAACTATTTGTATATCTTTGTTTATCTTTAATAGGCATATAAAATGGATAATAGAATTATAAATAGAGCAGAGGTTATTAATTCTCTGCAAGTGAGTGTACTAAGAAATATACCAGCAGGTGATTTTAACCCTGGGATTGGATTTTTAGTGAAAAACATTACTGAGGGGAATATACAACTTCAAGTGAGACCTGCTGGTCAATCAGAGTTTATAACTACTGTCTTATATCCTGGCTGGAATCCAGAGATTTATTCTGAGATTAAAGGAGTATTAGCAAATACCTTGCAATATGGATATTAAATACTAGGTAGGAATAATCTTGTACCTATCAATACTAATAGAGCTGTAACCTATCTATCTAAATTCAACTATCATAATAGTAATTATGTGTTAAATATTCAAGCTAGTACCTTTACAGGAGGAAGTGGGCTATGTATAGGAGGAAAAGTAGAT
>ENA-UONS01000413-UONS01000413.1-human-gut-metagenome-genome-assembly--contig:-CS19-NODE-413-length-49181-cov-10.553454_pt1 | contig 49181 bp, 38 predicted proteins | sample MGYA00242458_ERZ724005 | MGnify/ENA metagenome assembly ERZ724005
CTTGTTGCGTTCTGAAGAGCACTTCTTGTAACCTTTGCAGGATCAAGGATTCCCTCGTCTACCATGTTTACATATTTGTCGTTCAGAGCATCAAAACCAACACCTGGCTCAGACTCTCTTACTTTGTTGATGATAACTGCACCTTCAAGACCTGCATTAGCAGCAATACGGAACAGCGGAGCTTCCAGTGCTTTCAGGATGATGTTTGCACCAGTCTTCTCATCTCCCTCAAGACCTGCCGCAAGTTTTGCAACCTCTTTGGAAGCGTGGATATATGCAGAACCGCCTCCTGCAATGATTCCTTCTTCAACAGCTGCTCTGGTAGCTGCAAGAGCATCTTCCATACGAAGTTTTGCTTCTTTCATCTCAGTCTCAGTAGCTGCACCAACACGAACCACTGCTACACCACCAGCAAGTTTTGCAAGTCTTTCCTGAAGCTTCTCTCTGTCGAAATCAGATTTTGTCTCCTCAATCTGAGCACGGATCTGGGCAACACGATTGGCAATTGCTTCTTTATCTCCCATACCATCGACAATAACAGTATTCTCTTTTGCAACTTTAACAGATTTTGCACGTCCTAACTGAGCCATTGTAGCATCTTTCAGTTCAAGACCTACCTCGTCAGAAATTACAGTACCACCTGTCAGGATTGCGATATCCTGAAGCATTTCTTTTCTTCTGTCACCATAGCCAGGAGCTTTTACAGCTACTACCTGGAAGGTTCCTCTTAATTTGTTTACGATCAGAGTGGTAAGAGCCTCACCCTCAACATCCTCAGCGATGATAAGAAGTTTTGCTCCAGCCTGTACGATCTGCTCCAGCAGCGGAAGAACTTCCTGAATGTTGGAGATTTTCTTGTCTGTGATCAGAATATATGGATCCTCAAGGTTTGCTTCCATCTTCTCCATATCAGTGGACATGTATGCGGAAATATATCCACGGTCAAACTGCATACCTTCTACAAGGTCAAGCTCTGTGTGCATGGTCTTGGACTCTTCTACAGTAATAACACCGTCGTTGGAAACTTTCTCCATTGCATTTGCAACAAGCTCTCCGACTTCTTTATCTCCGGCGGAAATAGATGCAACGTTTGCGATCTGTTTCTTTCCGCTTACTTTCTGGCTCATGTTCTTGATTGCTTCTACAGCAGTATCTGTAGCTTTCTTCATACCGCGTCTCATAACGATCGGGTTAGCACCTGCTGCCAGGTTCTTCATTCCTTCGTGAACCATTGCCTGAGCAAGTACAGTAGCAGTTGTAGTACCGTCACCAGCTACATCGTTTGTTTTGGATGCAACTTCCTTGATCAGCTGAGCGCCCATGTTCTCGAAAGCATCCTCAAGCTCAATCTCTTTTGCGATTGTAACACCATCGTTTGTGATAAGCGGAGCACCGAACTGTTTATCAAGTACTACGTTTCTTCCTTTCGGTCCAAGTGTTACTCTTACGGTATCAGCAAGTTTATTTACACCAGCCTCTAATGCTGTTCTGGCTTCTGCGCCATATTTAATCTCTTTTGCCATAATGAATCATCCTCCTGATTTCAAGTTATTTATAAGGTTATGTCTTATTTCACAATTGCAAGAATATCGCTCTGTTTTACAATGATATACTCTTCACCGTCAAGCTTAACCTCTGTTCCTGAATATTTGGAATAGATAACCTTGTCGCCTACAGTAACTTCCATTTTCACTTCTTTGCCGTCAACAACTCCGCCAGGTCCTACTGCGATTACCTCTGCCTGCTGTGGTTTCTCCTGTGCCTGTCCTGGAAGAACGATACCGGATTTTGTTGTCTCTTCTGCTTCTAACTGTTTTAATACAACTCTGTCGCCTAATGGAACTAATTTCATGATCTATGTCCTCCTTTAGAATTGCTTTTCTTTTCCTTGCTAGCACTCATTATTGCCGAGTGCTAATCACTGTCCATTATATTATTGAATTATCGTTATTTGTGCAACTCTTTTCATAGTTGCATTTTTAAGTATATTCTTTTTTATTCTCTTTTATGCTCTTTTTTTCTCTTGTTTTCTCACTTTAAAAATTTTCTGAATTTTTTTCTATTTCGAAGCTTCTGAAGACTGCCTGGTAAAGTTTTTTTGTGAAATCATGAATTCCAACGAAGTTTCCTGTTATACACAAAAAAGAACTGCCCTCCAGAGCGTGTTTGAAAAAGCGTTCCTGCAATCTGCAACTTCACAATTTGCAGAAAGCCTTTTTCAAACACGTTCGAAGGAAAACAGTTCTTCTGTACACTTGTTTATTATTTATTGAATTCATTCAGGCCTTTTTATTTCTCTGGGCCTTAATCTCTTCCAATTCATCAAAGATCACTTCATTGAGAACCTTGATATAGGTTCCCTTCATACCGGATGACCTAGACTCAATAACGCCTGCGCTCTCGAACTTGCGGAGTGCATTTACGATTACTGATCTGGTAATACCTACTCTGTCTGCAATCTTGCTGGCAACAAGAATTCCCTCATCTCCGTCAAGCTCATCAAAAATGTGGATGATAGCTTCCAGTTCAGAGAAAGAAAGTGTGTTAAAAGCAGATTTTACAACCTGTTTCTTTCGGTCTTCCTCAGCATTCTCTTCATGTACAGCCCGCATCATCTCAAGACCTACAACTGTAGTGCCGTATTCACTGACAATAATATCCTCAATATCATATGGACGATCCTTGCGGTACATAAACACCGTTCCAAGACGTTCTCCTGCAATATCAATAGGATTGATGATTCCCTGATAGCTGCTGGAAACATGCTCAAAGCCAAGTGTCTGAAGATTCACGTTCTCTTTGGTAGATAATACCCCTAAAAAACGCTCATTCAGCAGAGGGTCAACATGACCGCCCACCTCATCAGCTATCAGCTCCTGGATTTCCTCAACTCCCGGGCAAAAGCTTACACCAAGCACCTTGCCTTTCTTGCTGAGAACCAGGATATTAGAACTTAAAGTATCCATCAGAACCTGGCAGATATCATTAAAAACCACCTTACTGGAACTGCTGTTATGGAGAAGTTTATTGATTTTTCTTGTTTTATCAAGTAACTGAACGCTCATTTTGTCCTCCCTTCGCTTTTGTTACATGAGAGCCTGTTTGAAAACCCACTCCCGCAATCTGTACGCTCCACTTTGCAGGAGATTTTGCAGAAAGCATTTTTCAGGCATGCTCTGACTTTACCTGTTATTCTAATACTACACGTTTTTCAAACTATTTACAAGCTATTTTTTACTATTTTTCAATTTTGTTTAGCTTTTCTGAAAATATCACGTTTTTGAAACTATTCATCAAACAATGGAAGTAATAGAGCTTTTATTTAAAAAATCCCCTGCAAAACATAATACAGCTGCCTTGCAGGGGATTTTCCCCGGAAATTCCTTAATTTGTTACTGCTCGCACCCTTCACAGCAACCTTAATTTTCTTTTTCATCCTTCGGCCTGGCTTCTACATAGCCACAGGTCTCCTGGCTGCACACCAGTTTATTTCCTTTTTCCACCATGTAGCTTCCGCACACCGGACATTTCTTATCCGAGGGCTTCTGCCATGACATAAAGTCACATTCCGGATTATCTTCACAACCGTAATACTTACGGCCTTTCTTCGTCTTCTTAAGCACCACTTCCTTACCACACTTCGGGCAGGCTACACCAATCTTTTCATAGTAAGGCTTGGTATTGCGGCATTCCGGAAATCCCGGGCATGCAAGGAAACGTCCGTGAGGACCATATTTAATCACCATATGACGACCACAGTTATCACAGATCACATCGGTCTCTTCATCATGGATGTCTACTTTCTCCAGCTCTTCCTGAGCCGCATCCACATCATGTTTCAGATCCGGATAGAAGTTCCGGACTACTGTCTTCCACTGTACCGTACCATTCTCCACACAGTCCAGAAGTCCCTCCATGGTAGCCGTGAAATTCACGTCCACAATGCTTGGGAACGCCTGCTTCATAATACTGTTTACCACCTCGCCCAGCTCTGTCACATAAAGGTTACGCTGCTCCTTGGAAACATAGCGGCGGCTGATAATGGTGGTGATGGTCGGCGCATAAGTACTCGGACGGCCGATTCCAAGCTCCTCCATGGTCTTTACCAGGGAAGCCTCTGTATAATGTGCCGGCGGCTGGGTAAAATGCTGTTCCGGCTTTAACTCTTTCAGTTTCAGCTTCATGCCTTTACTCAGGCTTTGGCTTAACACATTTCCCTTCTTCATATCCTCTTCCTGCATATATACCGAAAGGAAGCCTTCAAATGCTACCTTGGAAGCGGACACAGTGAACGTATAGTCTCCACCAGCCACTTTTACAGAGGTAGTCTCATACTTCGCAGGAGCCATACGGCTGGCCGCAAAACGCTTCCAGATCAGCTGATACAAACGGAACTGATCTCGTGTAAGGGATTCTTTTATCTGTACAGGTGTACGGCTGATATCAGTTGGGCGGATAGCCTCATGAGCATCCTGGATCTTCTGTCCCTTCTTCACTGTCTTGGCTGTTTCTGACACATATTCTTCTCCATACTGGCTGCTGATGTAGCTTCTTGCTGCCGCATCTGCCTCGTCAGAAATACGTACAGAATCAGTACGAAGGTATGTGATCACACCTACAGTACCGTTGCCCTTGATATCAACACCCTCATAAAGCTGCTGTGCCAGACGCATAGTCTTCTGGGTGGAAAAATTCAGTGTTTTGGATGCCTCCTGCTGCAGGGTACTGGTAGTAAAAGGAAGCGGAGCATTCTTGATTCTCTCGCCTTTTTTCACCTCAGAGATCTCAAATTCTTCGTTCTCAAGAACCTTAAGAATCTCATCCATCTCAGCTTTATTGTGGATATCCATCTTCTTGTCTGTTCCGTAGAATTTAGCCTCCAGAGGCTTTTTCTCGCCATCCACAAGGAATTCACCATTCAGGCTCCAGTATTCTTCCGGGATAAAAGAATTAATCTCCTCCTCCCTGTCACAGATGATGCGAAGTGCAACAGACTGCACACGGCCGGCACTTAAGCCTCTCTTTACTTTCGCCCAGAGAAGCGGACTGATGGTATACCCCACCATACGGTCCAGCATTCTTCTCGCCTGCTGTGCATCTACAAGATTCATATTCAGACCGCGTGCATGCTTCAGGGAATCCTTTACAGCAGTCTTTGTGATCTCATTGAAAGTGATTCGGTGCATTTTATCCGGATCTTCTTTCAGAGCCTGCATCAAGTGCCAGGAAATTGCTTCTCCTTCACGGTCAGGGTCAGTGGCAAGATAAATCTTATCAGCTTTTTTGGCTGCCTTGCGAAGTTTGGCAAGCAATTCCCCCTTACCACGGATGGTTATATATTTCGGCTCGAAATCATTCTCCACATCTATTCCAAACTGACTCTTGGGAAAATCACGGACATGTCCGTTAGATGCCTCTACCTCATAATTTGCCCCAAGAAATTTCTTTATTGTCTTTACTTTTGCAGGTGACTCAACTATCACCAGATATTTAGCCATACTACCTCTCCTACTTTGTATTCAGTCTACATACACTACAAATTATCCCCCTGATATTCTGTAGTATTGTCTGCCTGTCTCTCCCACAAGCCCCATTAGCTGAAGTTCTGTCAGAAGAGCACAGACTTTTGATGCTGAAAAACCGGTTTTTCGTATTAAATTATCCAGATTTTCAGGTCGTAAATCGAGACCACTATACACCAAATCCAAATCCGGCGCAAGCCCCAACTTCTTTTTTTCCACATTTTGAGGTCTGTTTTTTGCCTCAATTCCCCATTCCATAAGCATGATTTCCGGGCTGTAAGCGATTCCTGCACCATCGAAAATCAGCTTGTTGCAGCCTCTGCTCAGTTCCTCTGTCACAGCTCCCGGAAGGGCATAAACACTGTGTCCATGTTCCAGGGCAAAGTTTGCAGTGATCAGGGAACCGCTCTGTTCCTTGGCTTCTACCACAAGAACAGCATCGGAAAGTCCGCTGATGATTCGGTTTCTTGCCGGAAAAGCCCAGTTCACAGGCGGAGAGCCCGGGGGAAGCTCGCTGATGATCCCGCCGCCTTTTTCCAGGATCCGCTGATAAAGCCATCTGTTGGAATTGGGATAACACACGTCCACTCCGCTTCCCAGCACTGCAAAAGTAGGAGTGTCCGTATCCAGTGCACCTTTATGCCCCTCTGCATCAATCCCTCTTGCCATTCCACTGATGATCTGCACACCGTAGCTTGCCATGGTCCTTGCATATTTAAATGCCTGACATCTGCCATAAGGACTGCACATGCGGGCACCTACCACTGCTGCAGCAGGCTTCTTCGGATCTGGCAGGTTTCCGATGTAGTACAGTTTTTTTGGCATTCCGGAAAGTTTTCTCAAACGATCTGGAAAATTGGAATCCTCTATAGTTAAACATTTGATTTTCTGCATTGCTTCCATACTAAAATACCTCCCTGCGTGCGGTTTTATGAATAAATTCATTCAGCTTCTGTACTTCTTATCAAATGCTTTGTAAGTAAGGGCTTCTGCAACATGTCTTGTGTGTATCAGTTCCTCTCCTTCCATATCCGCAATGGTGCGTGAAACCTTCAGAATCCGGTGATAGGATCTTGCACTGAGTTCCATAAGCTCAAAAGCATTTTTTGCCACCTGAAAGGCATTCTCTGTCAGCACACAGTATTTCCGGATCTGCTTCCCGGACAGTTCTCCGTTGAAACAGATTTTCTCATTCTGGTAGCGTTTCTGCTGTATTCTTCTGGCTTTTTCCACTCTTTTCCGGATAAGGGCAGAACTTTCTCCTGACTTTTCTCCTGAGATCTGGGAAAAATTAACAGGCGGCACATCTGCACATAGATCGATCCGCTCCAGAAGGGGCTGGCTCAGCTTATGAAGATAATGACTCACCTCGCCAGGTGTGCACCTGCATTTATTCATATCCGGATAATAGCCGCAGGGACAAGGGTTCATGGCTGCTACCAGAATAAATCCCGCCGGAAACACGTACGTTCCACTTGCCCTTGACAGCTGGATCTGCTTGTCCTCCAGGGGCTGTCGCAGCACTTCCAGGCTGCCTCTTGCAAATTCCGGCATTTCATCCAGAAACAGAACGCCTCTGTGAGCCAGGGTCACTTCACCGGGACCCGGGATCCTTCCGCCTCCAGCCAGAGCTGCAGACGAACTGGTATGATGCGGACTTCGAAAGGGTCTTGCCTTAATTAATGGTCTCTTTGAACTTAAAAGTCCGGCAATGCTGTAGATTTTTGTAAGCTCCAGGCTTTCTTCAAAAGTAAGAGAGGGCATGATCGTAGGTATTCTTTTGGCAAGCATGGTCTTCCCAGTGCCCGGAGGGCCGATAAACAGGATGTTGTGAAATCCGCTGACTGCAATCTCAGCAGCTCTTCTGGCACTCTCCTGACCACAGATTTCCCCGAAATCCACCAGATTCTCTTCTGCCTGATTCTCTTCTGAATTTTCCTCTGAAAACTGATTTTCTTTTCCAAATGCATTCGGATCTGAGACAAGCTTCAAAACTTCTTTTATATTTTGGACTCCGACCACTTTCATATCCTTCACCAAAGCTCCTTCTGCCAGATTTTCAAACGGAATGATACAATACCGGCATCCCAGTTCCCTTGCCCGGATCACTCTTGGCAGCACTCCGGATACACTCCTTACCTCCCCATTCAGACTGAGTTCGCCAACCACCATTACATTCCGAAGAAGCTGTGGTTCTATAAATCCCGATGCTGCCAGCACTGCTGCTGCCACAGGCAGGTCAAAACCAGCCCCTTCTTTTCGCAGATCAGCAGGTGCCAGATTCACCGTCACCTTCTTAGGCGGCAGACTGATCCCATTATTTTTTAACGCTGTGCGCACTCTGTCCTGTGCTTCTTTCACCTGGGTGCTGGGAAATCCAACCATAGTAAAACAAGGCAGACCGCTGCTTACATCAGCTTCCACCTGAACCGGGCAGACTTCCATTCCTGAAATCGCCGCTGATAAAACACTTGCAAACAATCTTATCCCTTTCTGCAGATACAGTCCTTCCCCATACCGAACCTGTTCTGCCATTTCAATGTATCTCTGGAATAAAAAAGAATAAAAGTTAAAAAGATATGATTAAAAGATATATAAAATTCATTATAGCCCATTTTGCTCTGAATTGCAATAGTGCATTTCGTTCTGATTTATACTTTCTGAAAGGATTCGGGGACAGACGGTTTTCGTTGTTCGTTACATTTGGTCCCTGCAGACTCTACAGAAGAAAAAGAGGTGAACCTATGAAATTTCAGAGAATTCAAGACCTTCGGACAGACGCTGATCTGTCCCAGAAGCAGATCAGTGATATCCTTCACATCAGCCAGCGTTCCTACTCCCACTACGAAACTGGCTCCAGGAACATTCCAATCGAAATGCTGATCCGCCTTGCAAATTATTATGAAACCAGCATTGACTATCTGGTTGGCCGTACTGATAATAAAAAAATGCCGTAATTGCAAAGGTACTGAACAGGTACAAAATGAGGGGGATGCGATTTCCCCCTCATTTTCTATACCATAAATAAAGTTATTACCATTCACTCGTAACATTCCGTAAAGTATTTTTCATATATCCGTTACTTTCCTTCACTTCGAAGCTTTCCTTCCGTATCTGCAATTTTCTGAATATTTGCGACTTCATATTCATTAAACACAGAAGTATCTGCATCAAAGGTCTCCGGCTCCACAGTTCCCTTATACCAGGATTTACTGTTAAAATAATCCGCAATTCTCTGTGTCACAAATTTCCTGCCATGTCGGGCATAAATCTCATTTTTCGCCAGTTCCAGCTGGTCAGATGAATAGCCTGACAAATCCTCATCTGTAAGGTATCGGCTGTTGCTGTCCGGGAATATATAATCCCTGGAAGAGAGATCCGTTTTATCTGTATTATCAGCCGGAGTCACTGAAGGTACCTGTGTCACAGAAGCGGCTTTCTCCCTTGTAAGGACCCCATCTACCTTTGGTGTCACCCCGGCACCCTCTGCAGGGGAAGCTGTATTAAGGCGCAGATAAAGTTTTCCCTGATCAAAGGTCATATTTCCACGCACCTGGTTTCCCCAGGAATCTGTAAAGGAAAGCTTTGCTGCATTTCCAGCCACTTTTGCAGTATCCGAAGCTTCCGAAACCTTAGTGCCGGCATTGTCACCAGCCTGAGAAAAAGTAAAAGTAACAGACTTCAGGGTAAGGTCGTCTATAGACAGTGTCACCAGTCCATCCTTGCTGTACCAGGTTCCCATATAATCACTAGCCATGAACGCCGGTGCCCTGGTAATCACTGGAGTCGGTGTCACTGTGGCTGTAGGCTCCGGTGTGGGCGTAGCTGTAGCCGCTGGAGTCGGTGTCACTGTGGGCACCCTTTCCAGAGCCTCAATGGCAGCCTTCTTCTGCTGCTCCTTCTGAATCTTTTTCTTATGTTCGGCAAACAGAAGCCCCGCTGCTCCAATCATGATAAATATGGCAATCAGGGCAAACAGCGTTGCTTTTAGTACATCTTTGTTGTGCTTTTTCACAGGCAGTCACCTCCTGTTTATTCCTGTCCGTTCCAGCAATAAGTGCAAAGCTTGCACGGTTCAATATCAATTGACTTCTTCAGATCATCCAGACGATGATATTTCAGGGATGTAAAATTCAGTTCCTTGCGGATTTCTTCCAGCATTTCTTTGTAGTTTGTAGAATCCGGATTTGCATAATCCTGCAAAATCCTGTCTGATACATTGTCCCCTTCACGTTTCGCAATGATCCTTCTTGTGATCAGATCCATCTCTGACTTAGAGCGTGAGAAATTCAGGTACTTACATCCATATAAAAGCGGCGGGCAGGCAGGTCTGATATGAACCTCCTTAGCACCATTGTTATAGAGGAATTCTGTTGTCTCACGAAGCTGGGTACCTCTTACGATAGAGTCGTCAATCATAAGGAGGCTTTTATCTTTGATCAGTTTATGTACTGGGATCAGTTTCATTCTGGCGATAAGATTTCGCTGGCTCTGCTGAGTCGGCATAAAAGATCTTGGCCATGTGGGCGTATATTTAATAAACGGACGGGCAAACGGCACACCAGAGCGGTTAGCATAGCCGATGGCATGTGCAATACCGGAATCCGGTACTCCTGCAACCAGATCCGGATTCACTTCTCCGGCATCTCTTCCTGCCAGAATATCGCCGCATTTGTAACGCATTTCCTCTACATTTACCCCCTCATAAGTGGAGGTTGGATATCCATAATATACCCAGAGGAAAGAACAGATTCGCATCTTGTCTCCTGGCTTCTGCAGAACCTGGGCTCCCTCCGGGGTAATAAAATCAATCTCTCCAGGTCCCAGCTCTTTCAGGTCTTCATAGCCAAGATTAATGTAGGCATGACTTTCAAAAGAAGCACAGCATGCATCTTCCTTCTTGCCGATTACAAGAGGAGTTCTTCCATAACGGTCGCGTGCTGCGTAAATGCCCTCCCCTGTCATAAGAAGAAGGGTCATAGAGCCCTCGATCATCTCCTGTGCATAGCGGATTCCCTCAACAATACTATCCTTCTGATTGATCAGCGCTGCAGTCACCTCTGTAGGATTCACACTGCCACCGCTCATCTCCAGAAAATGGGTATGCCCGTCTTTGAAGCATTTCTCTACCAAAGCTTCTATATTATTGATCTTGCCTACTGTTGTAATTGCAAAATTTCCCAGATGGGAACGCACCAGAAGAGGCTGCGGTTCATTGTCAGAAATACAGCCTATTCCAAGATTGCCTTCCATCTCTGCCACATCTTTGTCAAATTTGGTACGGAACGGTGAGTTCTCAATATTATGGATCACGCGGTTAAATCCACTGCTCCTGCTATAAACGGTCATTCCGCCCCTTCTTGTACCCAGATGGGAGTGATAATCAATTCCAAAAAAAAGATCCATTACACAATCAGACTTTGACGCAACACCAAAAATTCCACCCATTTTTCCTTAGTCTCCTTATTTTTTCTCCTTTATAACGCCTTTTCTGTAGGCATCCAAAAGCTGTTTCAGCTCCTGAATTCGTTCTTTCAGTGCCTTACCGTTATCCGTATCTCCCACAAGGGCACGCCTTGGATTATAGCGGACAGCCACACGGTTGGACACAATGTCCCTCTCTGTTTCCACTGCATCTTCCGCCGAAGTAAAAGGCTCATGGGCAGTCAGGCTCAGACCATAGGAACTGTAAACAAGAGTATATCCGGCAATACCGGTCACATTCCGGTATGCCTCACAAAAACCACCGTCAATTACGATCACCTTGCCATCACATATCACCGGATTCTCTCCCTCCAGCTGATGAACAGGCACGTGACCATTGATAATATGCCCCTCATCCGGATCCAGCCCGAATTCTTCCAGCATACGATTTACTACCTCTTCTTTTTCCCAGAGGTGATAGTAGGCATTCTTTTTCTCTTTGTGTGTCTCTTTATCTGCGATAAAATAACGCTCGAAGGTAGTCATTTTATCTTTTCCATAAAGGGGAGAATTAGGCCCGGCCCAGATATACCACAGAATATCCTGGCTTGCTTTCTTCTCCTTCTCATCTACGGTAAAAAAAGCTTTTCTTACGTAGGCTTCCAGTTTATCATAAAGTGCCTTGCCTTTACAAGTCTCACCGTAAATCTCAACTTCTTTCAGAGTTCCATCCTCGTTCAGCGGAATACTTCCATGGAAAAGAAGGTTCCCGTTATAGGTCTTATAAAGGCCGCCTTTATCCAGAAGCAGCTGCATGTGGTTCTGAAGCTTCTCGCAGTTTCGAAATGCTGAGCTCAGGCGCTCCACTACTTCTTTTTCCCCATCTGTCAGCTCATAGGGATGTTCCCAGTCAATGGTTGGAAAATGGGTGTCCAGAAGATTATGCACACTTCCATCCGGTAGCTGCACAGTGCCCTTCTCCGGATCAATCCCCTCCAGAACGCATCGATTCTCCATATGAAAATCCGGATGTTCTTTCGCCAGTACCCCTTCCAGCTTAAACTGGATAATGGAAATGGCTTTGTGCATTTTCCTGCTCAGCTCTTTCTCAAGAGCATTGTAATTGGAAGGATTGCCATGTACTTCAAATACCTGGCAGGGATCATCCCCGTAAACCTCCATGGCAAAAGCCGCAAGAGGCATCATATTGATTCCATAACCATCCTCCAGAATATCCAGATTGCCGTAACGGATACTATTACGGATCACTGTGGCCATACAGGCAGCCTGTCCTACAGCGGCGCCCATCCATACCACATCATGGTTTCCCCACTGAATATCCAGAGAATGATAATCCATCAGTCTGTCCATAATAAAATGAGGACCGGGACCTCTGTCATATATATCGCCAAGCACATGAAGGTGGTCTACAACCAGTCTCTGGATCAGTTCAGCAAGAGCGATAATGAAGTTCTCTGCCCTGCCGATATCTATAATGGTATCCACAATGGAATCGTAATAAGCCTCTTTATCCAGAACTTCTGCTTTCTCCGTGATCAGCTCTTCGATCACATATGCATAATCCGAAGGCAATGCCTTACGAACCTTGGATCTGGTATATTTGGAGGCAGTTGTCTTGCACACCTCAATGAGACGGTACAGAGTGATCTTGTACCAGTTCTCCATATCAGACTCTTTTTTCTTCACATAGGCAATTTTTTCCTTCGGGTAATACACAAGAGTTGCCAGGGAACGCTTGTCACTGTTGCTTAAGGTATGTCCAAATACATCATCTATCTTCTTTCGCACAGCTCCCGAGCCGTTTCGAAGCACATGGGAAAAAGCCTCGTACTCTCCGTGGATATCGGAAAGAAAATGCTCGGTGCCTTTTGGAAGATTGAGAATGGACTGAAGGTTGATGATCTCTGTAGAAGCCTTCCCGATAGTGGGGTAGAGCTCCGCCAGACGTTGTAGGTAGCGCAGTTCTTCTGTTTTCATGGAACCTCCTAAATTCATATTACTCTTATTTAACCAGCGTTAGAAATCAAACAATGAAATCTGATTGGACTGTGGAATATCTCCAAATAATCCAAGTTTATCCATCAGATCAATTACGGTCTTGCTGACCTTGGTCCTGTCACGGAAATCATCCTTGGAAAGAAATCTTCCCTGTACAGCAGCATCCACTACAGCATCTGCCGCCTTATCTCCAAGACCTTCTATAGAATCAATGGACGGCATCAGTTTTCCTTCTATGATCTGGAAACGATGTGCCTTCGCCCGGTAAATATCAATGGGCATAAAATCATAACCTCTTGCATACATTTCCTGGACAATACGCATATCTTTCAGGGTATCCTGCTCTTTTTTGGATGCAGCGTCCCCTTTCTTGCGTATCTCTGCCATATAAAACTCCAGCTTTTCTTTTCCCATACACATCAGTTCATAGGAAAAAGCTGTGGCACGGATACTGAAATATGCACCGTAATAAGCCAGCGGCTGGAATACCTTGAACCAGGCGATTCTGTATGCCATCATAACGTAAGCTGCCGCATGGGCTTTCGGGAACATGTATTTGATTTTTTTGCAGGACCAGATGTACCAGTCCGGAACGCCGTGTTCTTTCATAGTGGTGATCCACTCATCCCGGAGACCTTTTCCTTTACGGACGCTCTCCATAATAGTAAAGGCAAGACCACTTTCCACACCCTGACCGATCAGGTAGATCATAATATCATCTCGGGTACAGATTGCCGTGGAAATAGTAGCTTTTCCCTCTTCGATCAGTGTCTGCGCATTTCCCAGCCATACATCCGTACCGTGGGAAAGTCCGGCAATACGGACCAGATCAGAAAAATATTTCGGCTTGGTATCCACAAGCATCTGCATGGCGAAATCAGTACCAAATTCTGGAATTCCCAGACAGCCAAGCTTGCAGCCGCCGATATCCTTCGGATCAATTCCAAGAGCTTCTGTACTGGCAAAAAGTGACATAACCGCCTTGTCATCAAGAGGAACCTCTCTTGCATTCAGGTCTGTCATATCCTCAAGGGTACGGATCATGGTGGGATCATCGTGTCCCAGAATATCCAGCTTCAGCAGGTTTCCATCAATGGAATGGTAGTCAAAATGGGTGGTGATAAATCCACTGCTGGAATCGTTCGCCGGGTACTGGACCGGGGTAAATTTCTCTATTTCCTCTCCCATTGGGAGTACAATAATTCCGCCAGGATGCTGTCCGGTGCTTCGCCGGATACCGGTACACCCCTGTACAATACGGTTGATCTCGCAGGAACGCTTGTGCTGTCCCCGCTCTTCAAAATAGTTCTTTACATATCCGAATGCGGTTTTATCCGCAAGGGTACCGATGGTTCCCGCCTTGAAGGTCTGACCTTTTCCGAATATAACCTCTGTATAATGATGGGCATTGGACTGATACTCTCCTGAGAAGTTCAGGTCAATATCAGGCTCCTTATCTCCTTTGAATCCAAGGAAGGTCTCAAAGGGAATGTCAAAGCCCTGTTTGGTCATCCTGGTGCCGCACTTTGGACAGATCCTGTCTGGCATATCGCATCCCGCCATACCGGAAAAAGCCTTGATCTCCGGAGAATCAAAGTCACTGTACTTACACTCCGGATTGGGGCACAGATAATGGGGTGGCAGAGGATTTACCTCTGTAATACCAGACATGGTAGCCGCTAAAGAAGAACCTACAGACCCTCGGGAGCCCACCAGATAACCATCTGCATTGGACTTCCACACCAGCTTCTGGGCAATAATATACATCACCGCATATCCATTGGAAATAATGGAATTCAGCTCTTTGTCCAGACGGTCTTCTACGATCTTGGGAAGCACTTCACCATACATTTCATGGGCTTTCTGGAAACACATATCCTTTAAGTCCTGGTCAGAATTCTCAATAACCGGCGGATATTTATCCGGATGGATCGGTGACATTTTCTCTATCATATCCGCAATCTTCACTGTATTTGTAATTACCACTTCCTCTGCCTTCTCGCTTCCCAGATAGGAAAACTCCTCCAGCATTTCCTCAGTAGTGCGAAGATAAAGAGGTGCCTGATTGTCGGCATCCTTGAAGCCGCTTCCAGCCATGATAATACGACGGTAGATTTCATCCTGGGGATCCATAAAGTGAACGTCACAGGTAGCAACAACCGGCTTGTTAAACTGTTCACCAAGCTTTACAATTTTTTTGTTGATCTCAATCAGATCCTCTTTCGAATGAATCGTATCATTCTTTTCATCCTCCACCATGAACATATTGTTCCCAAGGGGCTGGATTTCCAGATAATCATAAAAGCTTACCAGCCTTGCGATTTCCTGCTCCGGTGCATTGCGCAAAAGAGCCTGGTAAAGCTCACCAGCCTCGCAGGCACTTCCAATAAGAAGTCCCTCCCGATGTGCCTCAAACACGCTCTTTGGCACACGGGGTCTGTGGTTAAAGTACTTGATATGGGACTGGCTTACCAGCTTGTACAGATTGATACGGCCGGTCTCATTCCGCATGAAAATAACGGCATGGTAAGTAGGCAGTTTCTTAATGGTGTCCGGGGAAACCTTTCCCTGCTCATTCAGCTTGTCTACATCCGTAATATCTCTTTCCCTGCACATTCCCACGAATTTCTCGAAAATACGTGCCGTACACTCTGCGTCATCAACTGCACGATGGTGATGATCTAGGGAAACGCCAACTGCCTTGGCAACGGTATCCAGCTTAAAACGGTTCAGCGCAGGCAGCAGGAATCGTGCCATACCTACCGTATCCACATAGGTGAAATCATTTGGGATGCCCATGCGGTTACAATTCTCTATAATAAAACTCATATCGAAATCTGCGTTGTGGGCTACCATTGTAGCTCCTTCACAAAATTTCAGGAATTCCGGTAAAATTTCTTCAATTGGACGGGCATTCATAACCATGCTGTCATTAATACTGGTCAGCTGCTCAATTCGAAATGGAATTGGAACCTGAGGATTAACAAATGTGGAAAAACGATCTGTGATCTTTCCATTTTCCACCAATACAGCACCAATTTCAATGATCTTACAGGTAAGGGGGGAAAATCCTGTGGTCTCAATGTCGAAAACCACGAATCTTCCGTCCAGGGACTGTTTTTTCGGGTTGGTGACCATACCCTTTAAGTCGTCTACCAGATAGGCCTCCATACCGTAAAGCACCTTAAAATCAGAATCCTTTGGCACGCAGCCTCCCCACGCATCAAAGCAATGGTTTGCCTCCGGGAAAGCCTGCACCACACCATGATCTGTGATGGCAATGGCAGGATGCCCCCACTCGTAGGCACGTTTTACCAGCGCTTTTGCCTCGGTTACACCATCCATATCGCTCATTTTCGTATGACAGTGAAGTTCCACACGCTTCTGAGGGCTGGTGTCCACTCTGGAGCTGCGGAAATCGGAGATTTTCTTAATTCCGGAGATGGAGCCTATGGTAAGCTCACCATCGAAACGGTCAATAGAAGTAACGCCTTTGATTTTCAGGAAGGCACCTTTTTTCACATGCTCTTTGATCTCCGGCACCTGCTCATTGCGCAGGAACATTTTTACTGTGATGGAATCTGTGAAGTCCGTAACTGGGAAAATCAGTATGGTCTTCTCATTTCGAATCTCTCTCGTTTCCACATCCATAACCTGACAGCGGATGATAACCTCTCCCATTTCCTGCACAATATTTTCCAATGGAATAGGCTCGTCCTCGAAATCTCTTCCATAAATAACGTCCGGATTTGGATCCTTGCGGAAGCCACCACGGAAATCGCCCCATTTGCCTTTCTTTTCGAATGGCTTTTTCTCGAAAGGCTTCTTTTCACTGGCTGCCTCTGCTTTCTTCTCCGACCTGGCAGCGGATGTCTTGCCGGCTGCGGCCTCTTTTCCTGTTTTTTCCTCAGCTGCAGGAGCTGGTGCTGCGCTCTCTTCTTCTGTGGAAAGTCTGGCATGCTTCAGCACATTAGCTACTTCCTGACGGATCTGGATAGCTGCATTTTTGCGGTACCTGCTCTCCTCCGTCTGCACATAATCCAGAGAAACTTTCAGGTCCATTCCGCAACGCTCGCAGAATACTTTGTGAAGATATTCAATAAGTATCTCACTTTTCTGTCTGGAAATCACAGAATCCGGAAGTACCATATTCAGGCAGTCATCTTCTGGAAATGTGATCTGTGCCTGCTTGAACAGATTGTATTCCAGCATGTTGTAATTGCGAAGCTCCAGTTCCATGCTGGAGCGGTAGGTATCCAGGAAATTCTTTGGCGTGTACTGTCTGGACAGATGGAACTTCTCGATTACCTTCACACTCACTTCAAGACCAGGAAAGCACTGTCTCTGAATCTGCTCTTCCAGGCTGAAAATATGCTTTTTATGGATCCAGCGGTCGCTTTTCAGGTAAACCCGGACACAGGTTTTGGCAGAGTTGCAGGCAACCTTGGTGACGATCACCTCTTCCAGAAGTTCACTTAATTCCTGTTTTAATTTTAAGTTTGGAAATACGTCAAAAAATTCTTTTTCCATTTATAGAATATACACCTTCTGTCATTTCTGTGTCTTATTGCTATCCCAGTTCATCAATTCTTCTCTCAAGGTATCCAGCAGCTGGTCTTCCGGCACTTTCTTCACAATCTCACCGCCTTTGATCAGAAGACCTACACCTACGCCGCCTGCAATTCCGATATCGGCTTCTTTCGCCTCTCCCGGGCCGTTTACCACACAGCCCATAACAGCTACTTTAATGTCAAGAGGGATATCCTGCACCATAGTTTCTACTTTATTTGCAAGACCGATCAGATCGATCTGGGTGCGCCCGCAGGTTGGACAGGATACTACTTCCACGCCGCCTTTGCGAAGTCCAAGGGTTTTTAGGATACGTCTGGCAGATTTTATCTCTTCCAGAGGGGCACCAGTCAGGGAGACGCGGATCGTGTCACCGATTCCCTGGTATAAAATAATACCAAGCCCTATGGCAGATTTGATATTTCCAGAATAAAGGGTTCCTGCCTCTGTAATTCCCACATGGAGAGGATAACTGGTCTGTTCCGCAATCAGTTCGTGAGCCCTGGCGCACATCATAACATCAGAAGATTTGATGCTGATCACCAGATTGTCGTAGCCAAGCTCTTCAATAATGTGCACCTTGTCAAGGGCGCTTTCTACCAGACCTTCTGCGGTAACACCGTGATATTTCTCCACCAGTTCTTTCTCAAGAGAACCGCTGTTTACCCCAACACGGATGGGAATATTCCGCTCCTTCGCCACATCTACAACTGCCTTGATACGCTCTGTGCTTCCAATATTTCCGGGATTGATACGGATCTTGTCGGCACCGTTCTCCATGGCCGCAATCGCAAGACGATAATCAAAATGAATATCTGCTACCAGCGGAATGTGAATTTGTTTTTTGATCTCTTTCAGAGCCTTTGCCGCTTCCATGGTCGGCACTGCACAGCGGATAATGTCGCAGCCAGCAGCCTCCAGGGCAAGGATCTGCTCTACGGTTGCCTGCACATCCTCTGTTTTTGTATTGGTCATAGACTGGATCAGGATGGGATTTCCGCCTCCAATTTTCTTATTTCCTATCTGAATTACTTTGGTATGGTCTCTGTACATACGAAATTCCTCCATATATTATGAACATGATATTCTTTGATTACTGTTCACTGATAGCATTCTTTGCAGTTCACTTTTACACCGCAGGCGCTTATCAAACTTTTCTATGCAAAAAGGCACAAAAGGGATGTCTCTGACACCCCTGCTGTACAGTTATTTTCACAGCATTCTGCAAGTATTTTCAAACAGGCTCCAGAGCCTGTTTTCTTTGCAATTTAATGCTGGATTTCCAACAATTTATTCTTCAAATCTTCTTCCATCTTGCGCATTTCCAGTTCTGCCTGGGCTCTCTTGGCACGACCCTCTTTCTGAATATTCATGACATCATCCAAAGTGGCGATCAGCTCCTGATTGGTCTGCTTCAGAGTCTCAATATCCACGATTCCACGCTCAGATTCCTTAGCAGTTTCTGTAGATGCAAGGTGAAGTGCCTCTGCATTTTTCTTCAAAAGCTCATTTGTCAGGTCTGTTACCTGGCGCTGGGCCTGGGCTGCTTCTGTGGAATGGGCAATTCCAAGTGCCAGCACCATCTGGCTCTTCCAAAGTGGAATGGTATTTACAATGGTTGTCTGGATTTTTTCTACCATAAGGGTGTCATTGTTCTGCACCAGACGAATCTGCGGTGCTGTCTGCAGGGAAATGGTTCTGGTCAGTTCCAGATCATGCAGCTTCTTCTCGAAACGATTGCACTTACTGTCCAGATCCTTGGCTTCCTGCGCATCCTCCGGAAGTCCGCTGACTGCTGCTTTTGCCTCCAGATCTTTTAATTTTCCCTCCCGTACTTCCTGCAGCTTCTGTTTTCCTGCAAGGATGTACATGGTCAGTTCTTTATAATAGTTCAGGTTCTGAGCATACATTTTTTCCAGAACTGCGGAATCCTTCATGAGACGCATCTGGTGATCCTGAAGGGAGGTAGTGATCTTCTGCACATTTACCTCAGCCTTGGCGTAGCGGTTCTTCATATTTTCAATCTTGCTGCCCTGTTTCTTGAAAAAGCCAAGAAAGCCTTTCTCCTCCTCAGCAGCATCAAAATCGCGAAGCTCGCCTACCACCTGGGTGATCAGCTCTCCAACCTCACCCAGATCCTGTGTCCGTACATTTTCAAGAGCTGCATCGGAAAAATCAGCCATTTTCTTCTGGGTTCCGGCACCGTACTGGAGGATCTGGTTAGTATTCTCAATGTCAATTTTCTTAGCAAAGCTGTCTACCATCTGCTGTTCTTCCGGGGAGAGAACGGTCTGTTCCATTTCCTTTTTCACAGCTTCGGCTTCCGGCTCTGCTGCAACCTCTGCCTTTGACTCTCCCAAATCCGGTTCTAATGTAAGTGTAGGTGCGTTATCTTCAAAACCTGTAAATTCGTTTCCCATAGCATCCTCCTTGTGTATAGGTCTGCCCATATTTATCAGCAGACTTCAGTTTGGCATTTTCGTTATTTTTATAACAGGCTCTAGCCCCGCTGCAAATCTTATCTTTTCATATACTTAACATTCCGCACACTGCTAGAGCCTGTTTTTTTCAGCCTCTTTTCTCATACGGGTAAGCTCATCCTCAGTCAGCCCTTCCTGTGCCAAAACTGTGTTCAGAACAGAAATATCACTGGATACATCCATAGCCGTATCTTCAAATATGGAGTCCAGAAGCTTCTCAAAAGCCACATTCAGCGTATCAATAGTCTCTTCGATTTCTTTCTTGGAAGAAGTAATATTCTCTCCCTGAACCGGCTGGCTGTCCATTTCTTCATATGCATTCAAAAGCTTCACAGTCATGGGAAGATAATAATCCATAAGGCGGTTCAAATCCGGAATAATCTCCGGATGAGCCTTGGCGCGTTCGAAAATCTTCGCTATGATCAGCTCCATACGGGAGATTTTTCTGGAAATCTCTTCTCCTGGAATGGCATCATTGCTGCGGTGGATTTTATCAAGAAAGTCATTTCCCTTATCCAGAACCTGCCGGACTTCCGGGGAAAGTCTGATTCTTTCCGCAGCCTCCCGTTCTGCTTCCACACACGCCCGGGCATCTTCCTGTTCACGCTGGTTAAATTTCTGCCTTTCTTTTTCCTCTTCCTGCTGACGAAGCGCTGCCTCCTGGCGTGCACGCTCTTCGGCCTGCTGATGCTCTCTTTCTTCCAGCTGCGTCTGAGTGCTTACATATTGGTCGTAAGTCTCATTACTTGTGATCAGGCAGGTTTCCTGTTTATCAACATGTCCCTGAAGGAACCAGCCTTTGCTTATCATACGTTTGATATCTTTTTTTACAAATTTCACCGGCTTGCCGACTGCCTGTGCCAGCTGCTGGAAATTGCAGTAGGTGTGAGTGCCAAGAGCCTTGATATACTTGTTTCGGCGGCTTAAACTGGTAAGACTGCTGCAGCCCTGTCCAAGAAGAATACCTCCGCCGACCGTAAATGCCGCCAGAACAGCCGAAATTCCAAGCATTACACTGCTGCTAAAGCCAGCTCCAATTCCCCCAACTACCATTGTAGCAATTCCAAATGTTCCAGTAAGAATCCCACCAAACACTGTCTTCAGAATTCCCTTGACCTTGATTCCATTCGTCGGTAAATACAATGCCAGCTCCGTATTCTGGTGATTGGTATCCTGCCTGCCTGTACCATTTCTCTGGAAATTTCCATTACGCGAATCATTCCCTTTCGCACCAGCATATCCTTGGTAACCCGTTCCATGACCATCCCCGGTACTCCGGTTTTTCTTTCCATCCTTCTGAAAATCCCAGGACCGATTCTCTCTGTAATCATAAGAACTGCCGCTGCGGTAATTGGTATATTTCCCACTGCCCACAGTATTATTAAGCGCATCCCGAAGGGCATCACTTCCATTATCAATAGCCTTATTCAGCGCCTGATTAATACTCTGGCTCAGTTTCTGGTAATTTTTTTCATTTACTGCACTGTCAATGATGCTCTGGATCTTATCTCCAAGTTCATCAAATTCGTTATATCCCATCTTTTCCTCCGGATATTTTATTTCACAACGCTTGTTTTATCATTATACAAAAATCCCCCTCAAAAAACAAGACACCATAAAATATAAACACATTATACTTTTTGTAACCTTTTTCACAGGAAAATCACTTAAAAAATCTGCTTTTCCCATTGAATTTCACACGTAAAAGTTTTACAATAGTAAAAACATTGGGGATTCACAATAAGAATCTCCCCCAAGAAACCACGCTAGGAGGAAATTGTTATGGAAAAAAAGAACATTGACTGGGGCAACCTGGGCTTTGGTTATGTAAAAACAGACTACCGTTATGTATCCAATTATAAAGACGGCAAGTGGGATGAGGGAGGCCTTACCACAGATGATATGGTTACCATCAGTGAGTGTGCAGGTGTCCTTCAGTATGCACAGACTGTTTTTGAGGGTATGAAAGCATATACTACAGAAGACGGACATATCGTTACTTTCCGTCCTGACCTGAACGGTGAGCGTATGGAGCATTCCGCCGCAAGACTGGAAATGCCTGTATTCCCGAAAGACCGTTTTGTTGACGCAGTTGTTCAGACAATTAAAGCAAATGCAGCATATGTTCCGCCATATGGTTCTGGTGCTACTTTATATGTACGTCCGTACATGTTTGGAAGCGATGCTGTTATCGGTGTAAAACCTGCCAGCGAGTATCAGTTCCGTGTATTCACCACACCTGTCGGACCATACTTCAAAGGCGGCGCTAAGCCGATTACAATCCGTGTCAGCGACTTTGACCGTGCTGCACCAAATGGTACCGGTCATATCAAAGCTGGTCTTAACTACGCAATGAGCCTTCATGCGATTGTTGACGCTCATAAGAACGGATTCGATGAGAACATGTATCTTGATTCCAAGACTCGTACCAAGGTTGAAGAGACAGGCGGAGCAAACTTCTTATTCGTAACAAAAGACGGCAAGGTTGTTACTCCGAAGTCTGACAGTATCCTTCCATCCATCACACGTCGTTCTCTGATCTACGTTGCGAAAGAGTACCTTGGACTTGAGGCTGAGGAAAGAGAAGTATACTTCGACGAAGTGAAAGATTTTGCAGAGTGCGGTCTTTGCGGTACTGCTGCTGTTATCTCTCCTGTTGGAAAGATCGTTGACCACGGCAAAGAGATCTGCTTCCCAAGCGGCATGAACGAGATGGGACCGATCACCAAGAAGCTGTATGAGACCCTTACCGGAATCCAGATGGGACGCATCCAGGCTCCAGAGGGATGGCTGAAGGTTATTGAATAATTCCTTAAGCTTCCCATTTTTCGTATTTTTTCAAACACGCTCTACACAGCACATAACAAAAATCAGTTCTGTCATGATGGCAGAACTGATTTTTTTGAAAAACACATTATATTTTCCCGCTTATTTATTTCTTTCATATCTCACAAACTTATATTCCAGATCAAAATATGTCTGCTCTTCACTCTCTGCTGCCACATGCCACTGTGGATCTTCATCCAGATTCGGAAAATAACTGTCTGCAATATAGGCAAAATCGATCTTGGTCACCTGAGCAGCATCGCAATAAGGAAGAAGCTGCTTATAGATAGTATCGCCGCCGATGCAGTATACATCTTCTGCCGGATACTTTTTCAGTTCTTCCATAAGCTCTTCAATAGAATGAACGATTATGGCATCTTTCACTTTGTAATTCTCATTTCTGGTAAGAACGATGTTTGTACGGTTTTTAAGAGGAAGCCCTCCTGGGAAACTCTCCAGGGTCTTTCTTCCCATAACACAAACCTTCCCGGTGGTCTCCTGACGAAACATTTTCATATCCGCCGGAATGCTCACAAGAAGCTTATTGTCTTTTCCAATTCCCCAGTTTTTGTCAGCAGCTACTATTATTTTCATTTCTTATAATCTCCTTTATACGAACTCCTAGAGCGTGTCTAAAAATCATTCCCGCAATCTGCACGCCCCACTTTGCGGGAGATTTTGCCCAAATTCGGTTGCCGTAGCCCGCTACAGCAGCCTCACCATATCTGAAACGCATGCGGCATTGGAACCCTTTCTCATTTACTCCATGTTTAAATGGCAATCGGAATATTTTTAATCTGAGGCCAGGTCTGATAATTCTCCACGATCAGATCATCCGTGGTAAAATCATAAAAATTCTTCACATTCGGATTCAGTTTCACAGTCGGTGCCGGATAAGGTGTCCTGGAAATCAGCTCCTTGATAACCGGAACATGTCTGTCATAAATATGACAATCCGCGATCACATGTACCAGCTCACCGGCTTCCATGTCACAGCACTGTGCGATCATCATCAACAACAGGGAATACTGGCATACATTCCAGTTATTTGCAGCCAGGATATCCTGGGAGCGCTGGTTCAAAATGGCATTTAAAGTCAGCTTGTCCTTTCCAGGCTCCTTTGTTACATTGAAGGTCATAGAGTAAGCACATGGGTAAAGATTCATCTCATGAAGATCTTCATGCACATAAATATTGGTCATAATACGACGGCTGTATGGATTATTCTTCAGATCATAAAGAACACGGTCTACCTGATCCATCATGCCTTCTTTGTACTGATGCTTCACACCCAGCTGATAACCATACGCTTTTCCAATGGAGCCATTCTCGTCAGCCCAGCTATCCCAGATATGGCTGTGAAGGTCATGAATGTTGTTTGATTTTTTCTGCCAGATCCAGAGGATCTCATCCATAGCGCTCTTTAATGCGGTCTTGCGAAGGGTCAGCGCTGGAAATTCTTTTCTCAGATCATAACGGTTCACAACACCAAAACGTTTGATCGTATAAGCAGAAGTGCCATCCTCCCACACCGGCCGGACCTTCTCCCCTTCTGTACTGGTTCCGTTCTCAATTACGTCTTTACACATATCTATAAAAATATGATCAGCTAAACTCATACCTGTCTTTTTCCTCCTGGTCTCCATTGTGCGTTCTTTATAGCAACACGATACCTGGCTGCCAGAGTCTCTCCACACCAAGTATCTCGCTGCTTTTCATACTTCAACAATTTTAGCATAGATTCCTGTAAATAACAAGTTCTTTGCCCTCCTGTCTCCCTTCTGCTTGCTCTGGTTTTATTGTTTTTTCAAAGCCTTGTCAAATCACCTTTTTCTTTACAATCTTATTTTCCCGTGTTATAGTAAACCCCATGAAGAAAATTTTAATCCATTTACTGAAACCTCTTTCTTTTCTTCCTGCAATTCTGATGATGTATCTGATCTATTCATTTTCAGCCCAGACAGGGGAGGTGTCCGGAGCCCTAAGCTATGAAGTCAGCTACCAGATTGTGGAAACCAAGAATGAAGTTCTCAACGAAAACAAAACTTATGACGAGCTCGCCTATTCTGCCAGCTCCATCGAATTTTATGTGCGAAAAGCAGCTCACATGACAGAGTACTGTCTGCTTGCCATTGCCATTTCTTTCCCACTTTATGTTTACGGAGTAAGAGGTATCTGGCTGATCCTGCTGGCAGGCGCCATATGCGTAGGCTTCGCAGGCTTTGATGAATACCACCAGTCCTTTGTGGCAGACCGCGGACCTTCTGTACGTGATGTGGGAATCGACAGCATCGGAGTCACAGCGGGAATCCTGTTGGTGCAGGCATTCTGCTGGTCCACTCTACATAACCCAAGCGGGAAACGCAGGCGCAGGAAACGGCGCTAGAGCGTGTATTTCAACAAAAAAACAGACTTCTGATTGATTATCACTCATTCGGAAGTCTGTTTATTTTTTTATATTTAGTATTGTATTCGTAATTTCGTGCTGTTATAATCATAAAACGCAAAAGTAACCGCCCGGTCTGCAAACTAGTACATCGTTCTCGAAATAACTACACCACTCATTTTTCATACATATATTAACACTATCTAATATATCAATTTCTTTTCAAAAAACAATACTCTCTATTCTTCATCCTCTGTCGCATCCCCTAACTGGCTAACCAGATTAGCGCGGTCAGCAATAGACATTTTCTTATTCAAGGATGAAGTACTTTCCATTTTAGATTCAACTGTCCTTGAAATTTCTGTCTCAGAAGCCTGTGCTTCACTTTCTGCATTCGACTCCTTCTGAATCTTGCCAGCCTTTATGCTGCCGCGGATTCCATTGATCACGAAAGCCACGCCAAGCACAATAAAAATCACTCCCGCAACCATAAAGCCAGGACTGCTGCCCTCAGCACCATTTATTACATTCTGGCAAAGAGAAACACCCAGATAAGCCACATAAACCCCTGCCAGAATCATAACCAGGCAGGTTCTCATAGGCATAGCAGACTTCCCATTTCCGACTTCCTGCTTCTCATTTACATCAGTCTCTTCCAGATTCTTATTTTCCATATTCATCCCCCTTATGAAATAGCAAACTGACTCTCATACAAGTTCGCATAAAAGCCCTTCTTCGCCAGCAATTCCTCATGTCTGCCCTGCTCAATAATATTTCCGTCCTTCATGACCAGAATCAGATCTGCCTCCTGAATAGTGGAAAGACGATGTGCTACAATAAAGCTGGTTCTTCCTTCCATCAACTCTGCAAAAGCCTTCTGCACCTTCACCTCAGTACGGGTATCAATGGAAGAAGTGGCCTCATCCAGGATCAGCATAGCCGGATGCATCAGCATAACCCTTGCAATGCAAAGAAGCTGCTTCTGTCCCTGGGAAATATTTCCACCGCCCTCTGAAATCACGGTGTCATAGCCATTTGGCATACGCTTGATAAAACTGTGGGCATGTGCATGCTTAGCTGCCTCCATAACCTCTTCCAAAGTCGCATCCGGCTTTCCATAGGCAATGTTCTCGCGGATGGTTCCTGCCTTCAGCCAGGTCTCCTGAAGCACCATACCAAAGTTTCGTCTCAGGCTGTCTCTTGTCAGCTCTCTTACCGGATAACCGCTTACCTTAATCTGACCCTTATCTACATCATAGAATCTCATAAGAAGGTTGATCATAGTGGTCTTACCGCATCCGGTAGGTCCGACGATAGCGATCCGCTGTCCAGGTTTTACGTCAATGGAAATATCAGTAAGAAGCGGAACTTCTTTTCTGTAAGAAAAGGAAACATTCTCCACGCTTACACGACCGTCTGCTTTCTCCAGTTCCAAAGCATCTGGCGCATCTGGCTCCTGTGCCGGTGTATCAATAAAGTCAAAGAGACGTTTTGCACATGCCAACGCATTCTCCAGCTCTGTGATAACGCCGGAAATCTCATTAAAAGGCTTGGTATACTGATTTGCATAGTTCAGGAAGCTGGTCAGCTGTCCCACAGTCATACCGCCCTTAATTACTGTAAATGCGCCAAAAATTCCAACTGCTGTGTAAACAAGACCATTTACAAAACGTGTGGACGGGTTTGTAATAGAGGAAAAGAAAATTGCTTTGATTCCGCAGACGCGAAGCTCTTCATTTACTTTTCCAAACCTTTCATTAGCTCTCTCCTCATAGGAAAAAGCCTGCACGATCTTCTGATTTCCAACAAGCTCTTCCACAATAGAAGTCATCTCCGCTCTCTTCTCGGACTGCTCCTGAAACATGCGGAAGGTTCTGCCTGCGATAAAGCTTGCCACGAACAGGGAAATCGGAGTGAGCAAAATAACGATCACTGTGATCTTCACACTGATGGAAAGCATAAATCCAATGGTTCCAAAGATGGTCAGCACACCGGTAAACAGCTGGGTAAAGCCCATAAGGAGACCATCTGAAAACTGACTGACATCAGAAACAATACGGCTTAAAATATCTCCTGGCTGATTGGCATCTATATAAGATACCGGCACCTCCTGAAGATGGGCAAACGCCTGGCTTCGCACATCCTGCACCACGCTGTAGGTAACCTGATTGGTAAGAAGGTTCATCACCCACTGGGAAACTGCATTTCCCACAACGATCACAGCCAGAGCTCCAAGTACCTTCAAAAGTCCGGCTGTATTTACATTTCCCGGACCTACGATATTATCTACACCATTACCAATCAGAATGGGTGTATACAGGGTAAATCCAACGGTGACAAGCGCTGTCAGAAGCATAATGATAATTTTTGATTTATAAGGGCTGATAAATTTCAGTACCCTCTTCATAGTCTCTTTATTCCTTCCCATCAGCGGTTCACCTCCTGTTCGGAAAGCTGTGACAGGCAGATTTCTCTGTAGACCTCACAGGATTCCATAAGCTCTTTGTGTGTTCCCACACCAGCCAGCTCACCATCATCCAGAACCAGGATCTTATCTGCCTGCTTGATGGAGGTTGCTCTCTGGGAAACGATAAACACAGTCATTCCCTTTGTCTGCTCATGAATGGCATGACGAAGAGCCGCATCTGTGGCAAAGTCAAGGGCAGAAGCACTGTCATCCATGATCAGGATCTCCGGATCTCCCACCAGTGCTCTTGCTATGGTAAGACGCTGGCGCTGTCCGCCGGAAAGATTGGCGCCGCCCTGACTTACCATGGTATTTAAGCCCTCCGGCTTACTTTTTACAAAACCACTTGCCTGCGCAATGGAAAGAGCCCGCTGGATTTCTTCTTCGGAAGCGTCCTCTTTGCCCCATTTCATATTGTCACGGATGGTTCCCTTAAACAGAACTGCCTGTTGTGGTACCATCCCCACCTTTTTACGAAGCTGTGAAAATGGATATTCTTTTACATTATTTCCATCAATTACCACATTACCGGAAGTTACGTCATAGAAGCGTGGGATCAGATTGACCAGAGTGGATTTACCACATCCGGTACCACCAATGATACCGATGGTCTCACCTGGTTTTGCCGTAAAGGAAATATGGGAAAGCGCCGGCTCCTTGCTGCCTGCATAGGTAAAGCTCACATCTTCAAAGACAACTCTTGCAGCGCCTGCATTTTCTTTCTGAACACTATTGCCCTGATCCGTGAGAGACGGCTGTGTATCCAGCACCTCATTCAGACGCACACCGGAAGCCATAGCCTTTGTCACTGCCACGATCAGGTTTGCAAGAGCGATCAGTGCGATCAGGATCTGGTTCATATAGTTTACAAGGGCAACCACTTCCCCCTGTGTAAGAATACCCACAGACACTTCCTTGCTTCCATACCAGAGGATTCCGATAATGGCAAAGTTCATGATAACCGTAGTGGCAGGATTCAGAAGTGCGGAAATTTTTCCCGCTCTTACCTGCACCTTGGTGTAATCGTCGTTTACTTCTGAAAATTCTTTATATTCTTCCTGCTGTCTTCCAAAAGCCCTTACTACTCTGGCACCCACATGATTCTCTCTGGTAATCAGGGAAATCCTGTCCAGGAATGACTGAGCCTTTTTGTAAATTGGCACTGTTGTGCGCATAATTCCGTAAATTACAATGGAGATCACCGGAACCGCAATCAGGAAGATCAGGCCAATCTTCACATCAATGGTAAAGGACATGATCACTGCACCCACAACAATAAAAGGAGAACGAAGGAACAGACGAAGTACCATGTTCACACCAGTCTGTGCCTGATTCACATCATTGGTGATCCTTGTCACAAGGGTAGGAGTTCCAAGCATATCCAGTTCTCTGTAAGAAAGTCTGCTGATATGGGAAAAAAGCTCCTTGCGAAGGGCAGTGCTGAATCCCATGGCTGCCTTTGCAGAAAAATACTGTGCAATCAGAGAACATGCAAGGCCGATCACTCCAAGCAGTACCATGATCACACACTGGTGCCAGATATAGACATTGTCCTGATTCTTAATGCCGATATCCATGATTCTGGCAACAACCAGAGGCACGATCAGCTCAAAGGTGGCCTCCAGCATTTTGAACAAAGGAGCCAGAAAACTTTCTTTCTCATAGCCCTTCAAAAATCTGATCAGTCTCTTCATCTTACTTCTTATTCTCCTGGATTCGTCCGTATAATCTGGTCATGGCGTTAATTCTGTGAATGATCTCATCCGTAAGCTGACCTCTTGTAAGACGCCATTTCCAGTTGTCTCCCAAAGTAGAAGGCGTATTCATTCTCGCTTCATTTCCAAGACAGAGATAATCCTGCAAAGGTACTACGCACACTTCTGCTACTGAGGACTGTGCCGCCCGGATAAGCCCCCATACACATTCATCTGTGTCTTTCTCCTCACAGGCTGTGTACTGGTTCACGTAGGCTCTGTTTGACTGGGTAAGGTTCCCAAGCCAGCCCTTCGTAGTCTCATTGTCGTGGGTTCCAGTGTATACAATGCAGTTTTTGTCATATCGGAAAGGAAGATATACGCTCTCGCCGCTTTCATCAAAGGCAAACTGAAGCACCTTCATACCCGGATATCCGGATTCTGCCAGAAGCTCCCTGACACTGTCTGTAAGGAATCCCAGATCCTCTGCGATCACATCCAGATCCTTAATTTTCTCCTCCAGAACCTCGAACAATTCTATTCCAGGACCTTTTTCCCACTTTCCGTTCTCAGCGGTCTTATCTCCATAGGGAACTGACCAGTACTCGTCAAAACCGCGGAAATGATCGATCCGGACCTTGTCGTACAGCTTCATACAGTGAGTCATACGAAGAATCCACCAGTTATAGCCTGTTTTTCTGTGATATTCCCAATTATAAAGCGGATTTCCCCACAGCTGACCGGTTGCAGAAAAAGCGTCTGGAGGACATCCTGCCACTGCTGCCGGTGTAGCCTCCTCATCAAACTGGAACAGATCCGGGTTCGCCCATGCATCTGCGCCATCAAAAGCCACATAGATAGGAAGATCACCTATGATCTTAATACCTCTGTCATTTGCATATTTCTTCAGCCGGTTCCACTGGCGGTAGAACCAGAACTGCTGAAAGGCATAGAAGCTGATATCTTCCTTCAGCTCCTCTCTTGCCTTAGCAAGTGCCTCCGGCTTACGTGTCTTTAAGTCCTCCGGCCACTGATTCCAGGAAATTCCCTCCAGGCTGTCCTTTATTGCCATATAAAGACAATAATCTGCAAGCCAGAAGCCCTGTTCTTTCTCAAAGGCTTCCATCTCCTCACGGATCAGCTGAAGCTCCTTTTCTTTCCCATCCATCTGGTAAAAACGTCTGTAAGCCTTCCGAAGAAGGGAAAATCTGGAAAGATAAACCTTCTCATAGTCCACATAGCTTTTGCTGCCGCCCCAGTCACATTCTGCACATTCTGCTGCTGTGAGAAGGTCTCTCTGGATCAATTCCTCCAGATCAATGAAATAAGGATTTCCTGCAAATGTGGAAAAAGACTGGTAAGGGGAATCCCCGTATCCGGTAGGTCCAAGTGGCAGGATCTGCCAGTATTTCTGACCCGCTTCTGCAAGCTGATCTACAAAAGCGTAAGCTTCTTTAGAAAAACATCCGATTCCATAGTTGGAAGGGATACTGGATATAGGCAATAAAATACCGCTGGCTCTCATCATATGTTCCTCCTGTCTGGTTCAATAACCATTATCTGTTTATTATACCGCTATCATGCATAATCGGTCAACAGAATAAAACAGCTTCGCAAATTTTATCCTGCTTTCGTTGCTGCTCAAAAAAACAGGCACCCGGAAAAATTCCGAATGCCTGTCATTTTCTTCTGCATCACATTTAAGTAATACCAAAAGACTTATATTCTTTTAACTTGATTATTTCTTACTTGTATAACCGAAGAAGAAGTATCCAAGTGGTGTGTAGTACATGCCGTCAATGTCTGGATTGAGCATATATGGCTGTGTATAGAAGTAGATTGGAGCAAGTACGCTGTCCTGTCCAATGAGGATATCCTCAGCTTCGTGGAATGCTTTCATACGCTCTTCCGGATCAGAAGTAGCTTTTGCTGCATCGATAGCTGCATCATAGTCTGGGTTAGAGTACTGAGCGTCGTTGTTACCGCCGTCTGTGTACCACATATCCAGGAATGAGCAAGGATCGTTGTAGTCTGCGATCCAGCCGTTACGAGCGATCTGGTAGTTACCATCTTTTCTGTTCTGAAGGAATACGTTCCAATCCTGGTTGTTCAGGTTAACAGTTACACCAAGCTCTGTCTGCCACATGTTCTGAAGAGCCTCACCGATCTTCTTGTGGTTATCAGCTGTGTTGTACAGATACTCTACAGTCGGGAAGCCTTCGCCGTTCGGATAACCAGCGTCTGCAAGAAGCTGACGAGCCTCTTCGCAGTTAGCCTCATAATCCTCATCGGAAATGCTGTAGTAAGAACCGCCTACTGTACGGAAGTCATCACTACCAGCACCAGCTGCATCATTTACACCGTTCGGTACATATCCGTCAGCCGGAACCTCACCAGCCTGAGAAACGTTCTCTACGATGTAGTTACGGTCGATTACAAGTGAGAATGCTTTACGGATGTTAGGGTCAGAGAAAACTTCGTCCTCTGTGTTGAAGCATACATAGTAGGTTCCAAGATAGTCACCAATCTCAAGCTCGCCAGAAGCAAGGTAGGTCGGGATCTCGTCTACAGGAAGGTTCTCAATGAAATCAAGCTCTCCGTTGTTGTAACCTTTGAGCATTGCGTTGTTGTCATCAAGAAGTGTAAACTTGATGGTATCCGGTCCAAGGTTCTCATAGTCATAGTAGTTCTCATTCTTCTCCATGGAAATGTAAGCGTTGTGAGACCACTCTGTCATTTTGTATGGTCCATTACCAATGTAGGTGCTTGGATCAAATGTCCAGTTGTCACTGCTCTCTACCATATCCTGACGAACCGGGAATGTTGCCGGGAATGCCATGATTTCTTCGAAATACGGGCAGTCATAGGTAAGATCGATCTGAAGAGTCTGATCATCAACTGCTGTAATTCCAAGAGTGCTTGGATCAGCACTTCCATCAGCAATTGCGTCATATCCTTTTACCATGTCGATCATGTAGCAGTAATCTGCTGCTGTCTCAGGATTTGCAAGACGCTGCCATGCATAAACGAAGTCACCAGCTGTTACAGCCTGTCCATCAGACCATTTGATACCGTCACGAAGTTTAACTGTGTAAGTAACTGTACCATCTTCGTTCTCAGTCTTTTCCCAGGACTCAGCCTGTCCAGGAGCTGTGACAGCATTTCCTTCACCGTCATTTACCCATTTAACCAGGCCTTCGAACATATGGTTGCACATGATAGCTCCATCAACTGCAGAGTTCAGTGCAGGGTCAATTGTCTGTGGTTCAGATGCGATACAAAGGTTCAGGTTGAATCCTTCGTCAGATGCTGTATCCTCGGCGAATACAGGAGTTGCTGCCATGCTTAATACCATAGCTGCAGTCAGTGCCATAGACATAAATTTTCTTCTCATTACATTTCCTCCTTTATGCTTTTTTGCGCCGCATGAGAGATGAGAATCGACGCTTGTATTCATCAGCTCTTCCGTGAGGAAGAACGAAATACCTAAACTCCCTTTATTTGTCCAGTAAATGGCAGGCTGCCCAGTGACCCGGCTCATGCTCTCTGAACACAGGAGCTACCTGGCTACACTTTTCAGTGGCATATGGACATCTGGTGTGGAAACGGCATCCTCTTGGCGGATTCATAGGACTTGGCACATCTCCTTCCAGAATAATACGCTTTCTTGTCCGGCTCAGCTTTGGATCCGGAACCGGAACTGCGGAAAGCAAGGTCTTTGTATATGGATGAATCGGATGTCTGTTCAGCTCATAGCTCTCTCCTAACTCCACAAGGGAACCAAGATACATAACACCGATTCTGTTGGAAATATGACGGACAACGGAAAGATCATGGGCAATGAACAGATAAGTCAGACCCATCTGCTCCTGCATGTCCTCCAGCATGTTTACCACCTGTGACTGGATAGAAACATCCAATGCGGAAATCGGCTCGTCACAGACGATGAACTCCGGTTTTACCGCAAGGGCGCGGGCGATACCAACACGCTGCTGCTGACCGCCGGAAAACTCATGTGGATAACGGTTTGCATGCTCTGTATTTAATCCGACCTGCGCCAGCAGTTCTTTGATCATGTCAGCGCGGTCTTTCTTACTCGCTGCAAGCTTGTGGATATCAATGGCCTCTCCAATGATCTCACCAACTGTCATTCGAGGATCCAGGGAAGCGGACGGATCCTGGAAAATAATCTGCATTTTTCTTCTGTAGGGAAGCATTTTGGCAGCTTTGGCTTTTCCAAGAGGTTTGCCGTCTTTATCCAGAGGATTGTCGTAAATGGTTTCACCATCATAAATGATCTTTCCTCCGGTTGGCTCATAGAGGCGAAGGATCGTTCTTCCCAGAGTGGTCTTTCCACATCCGGACTCTCCTACAAGACCAAGTGTTTCACCTTTTTTGATATAAAGGGAAACATCCTGTACAGCCTGTACCCCCGGGCCTTTTATGCCATTTACTGGAAAATACTTTCGTAAATTCTCAATTTCGAGAAGCTTCTTTTCTTCTGCCATTTATTTCTCCTCCTTGTTCATAAGCTCCTGAACCCGAAGCCAGCAGGCGGAACGATGTTTCTCGCCCACTTCCACGTAAGGAGGCATTTTCTTCAGACAGATCTTCATGCAATGCTCACAACGTGGAGCAAACGGACATCCTTCCGGCGGATTCAGCATATCAACCGGGGTTCCCTCGATTGGGATCAGTCTTTCATAGCTCTCGGCATCAACACGGGGCATGGAACGAAGAAGACCCTTTGTATATGGATGTGCAGGCTCGTAGAAAATGTCATCTACAGGTCCCTGCTCCACAATTTTACCTGCATACATAACGGATACCTTGTCACAGATATCTGCCACAACACCAAGGTTGTGTGTGATGAAAATGATTCCCATTCCGGTCTTTTTCTGAAGATCCTTCATCAAGTCAAGGATCTGTGCCTGAATGGTAACATCAAGGGCTGTGGTCGGCTCATCTGCGATCAGAAGCTGCGGATGGCAGATCAGTCCCATAGCGATCATGACACGCTGTCGCATACCGCCGGAAAACTCGTGTGGATACTGCTTCATACGCTTCTCCACATTATTGATTCCAACCAGTTCCATCATTTCCATGGCACGTTTCTGGGCTTCTTCTTTGCTGATTTTCTTATCATGGGCACGAAGAGCTTCCACAAGCTGATTTCCGATGGTGTAAACCGGATTCAGACAGGTCATGGGATTCTGGAAGATCATAGCTACTTTGTTTCCGCGGAACGCAGTCATCTCTTCCTTGGAAAAAGAAAGGACATCTTTTCCCTCGAAGGTAATGGAGCCTCCGATAACTTTACCTGGGGACTGAAGAAGCCCCATAATAGAATATGCCTCCTGGCTCTTTCCAGAACCAGATTCTCCAACAACTCCCATAACTTCGCCATAATCAAGGTCATAGGAGATACCGCCAACGGCTTTTACCTCGCCGGCCGGGGTAAAGAAGGAGACTTTCAGGTCTTTTACTTCCAGCAATTTATTTTTCTGTTCAGACATTGTTCTCCTCCTCTCTTATTTCTTCAGCTTCGGATCAAGAGCATCGCGAAGTCCATCGCCAAACAGGTTGAATGCAAGGATCATAATGCTCAGGATCACGGAAGGTACGATCAGTCTGTAAGTATAAGTGTACATACCGCTAAGTGCGTCTGTTGCCATGGATCCAAGGCTTGGAAGAGGTGCAGAAACACCAACTCCAAGGTAGGATAAGAAGGATTCCAGGAAAATTGCAGACGGTATCTGCAGGCAGGTAGTAACAACGATCTGTCCGATACAGTTCGGAAGCAGATGACGACGGATGATCCTGCCGCCAGATGCACCAAGTGCTCTTGCTGCTGTTACATATTCCTGCTGTTTCAGCTGAAGTACCTGGCCACGGATAATACGGCTCATGGTAACCCAGTATAACAGACCAAATGCAATAAACATGGAGATCAGGTTCGGTCCAAGTACATTGACAAAGGATTTCAGAGGACTGGTTCCTGATGAATTCACATAGTCGGTAAGGATTGGCTTCAGTGCAGTTGCAATCAGAAGAACAACCAGCATCTCCGGAACTGCATAAATAAGTTCAACAATACGCTGCATCACTGCGTCCACCTTGCCGCCGCAGTAGCCGGAAATAGCACCATAAAGAGCGCCGATCACCAGTACCAGGATAGCTGCGAATACGCCGACAGACATGGAAACACGGGCACCATACATAACACGGACCAGAATATCACGGCCATACATGTCAGTACCAAACACATGTGGGAATACTTTTTCCCCATTTGCCTTGCGCTCAAGCTCTGCCTGGGAATAACCGAAAATATGTTTCTTGATTCCAAGCTCCTTGCGGACGGAATCCTCATCTACACTCTGCTCCTCAGAAGAGTCTTCTGAAGGTTTTGCAGCAACTTTTGCTTTTGCACGGATAACTGCTTCATCTTTCTTTGTAAATTTCTCGCCCTTTTTCTCAGCTTCTGCTTTCGCCTGGGCGATCATTTCATCTACATCCACTACATCAGACTGGGTTCTGGAAACGATCTCGTCGTTCACACGCTGGGTGTCCTCCAGTGTGTAGTGATAGGGATAAAGGTTCTCAGCACCTTTGTTAAACTCGTCATAACCATATGGAATCAGAAGCGGACCCACAAAGGCAAATAAAAACAGGAATACGATCACACCAAGTGCAACCATAGCCACCACATTTTTCTTTAATCTTCTCCAGGCATCTTTCCAGTAGGAAACACTCTGGCGATCCTGAATAAAATCATCCTTCTCCTGTCTGGACGCAGATGCAAAATCATCCGGACTTAAATCCTGAAGGAGATTCTCAATATCCGGCTGAAGACTCACCGGACATTTCTTAATCTTCTTATCTTCTGCCACGATCATTCTCCTCCTTTCGCAAGGCTGATTCTCGGGTCAGCAACCTTATAAAGGAAGTCTACAACCAGGTTCATCAGAATAATAAATGCTGCCAGGAAAATGGTAGTTCCCATAATAACCGGATAATCACGATTCTGGATGGACTGTACAAAGTAACGTCCAAGTCCCGGAATTGAGAATACGCTCTCTACAACGAAACCACCGCAAAGAGTAAAGGCTACCTGCGGTCCTAAATATGTAATAACCGGAATCAGTGCATTTCTAAGAGCATGCTTGAAAATAATTTTTTTGTTCTTCAGACCTTTGGCGCGGGCTGTCTTAATGTACTCCTGGCTTAAGGAATCCAGCATGGCAGAACGTGTCTGACGTGCTGTATAGCACATTGGGTAAAAGCCCAGGGCAAAACATGGCAGTACATAGGCGCGCCATCCCTGCGACGGATCAAAAATAGACGGAAACAGATTCAGTGCATTGTTTCCGGTCAGGGTTACCAGAAGTACAGATGCCACAACGAAACTTGGCATGGAGATTCCAAGTGTACAGATCACACGAAGGATGCTGTCTGTCAGCTTGCCTCTCTTAAATGCGGCAAGACAGCCAAGAGGTACACCCACCAGAATCGCCCATGCAAGTGCAAGTGCACCTACCTTGGCAGATACCGGGAACATATCCACGATAATGTCAAGAACTGCACGGTTCTTCTGCATCTTAAGTGATACACCGAAGTCACCGTGAAGAATATTTTTCAGATACATAAACAGCTGTACATAGACAGGCTTATCCAGTCCATATTTGGCATTCAGTGCAGCCAGTGTGGTCTCGGAAGGTGTTTTTTCACTGAGCCATGGGCTTCCAGGTACAGCATTCATCAGCAGGAAGGTAAGACAGGCTACCAGAAAGATAGTCAGAATCGCCATTCCAAGTCTTTTTGCAAAATACTTTCCCATTTTTCCTCCTTATTTTTTCCGGTCGAAAACATTTATTTCGTTTTCCTTTATGAGAGATGTCGTCAAAAATACCACACCCATATCAGACTGATTTCTGACCAGAGTTCATTTTTATAATATGTAAAAAAAATTATAGCATTTCAATTTGCTTTATTCAAGTAACATTTTAAACTTTAGAACAGTGACAATGCAATTTTTTAAGCTTGTACTATTTTTTAGTGCTATTATGGTGTGTTTTTTGTGTATTTTATACAAAGACATTTGTTTGTTTCACAAGCGCAGATTGTTTGTCATAACACTACAGCATGTTTAAAAAAGACTTGGGAGCCTGTTTCAAAAATCATTTCTGCAATCTATATAAAACTAATCTATTTTTTAGTTCAAAAAAAGAAGGACACCAGCTTGGCATCCTTCCCTCTCAATTCTTACCAGTTCCCCTTTTGCTTCATCCGGCTCCGTATCTTTGCCGCAGCTCATAAGAAAAGCCACACCCAGAAGAACCAGCAGCAGAATCCAGCCTTTTTTTCTCATATAGTTCTCCATTTCACACTGTATTTCTGTGAGTATGTGCAAAATAGAGCATCTTATGCATAATGGACGTCTTTTCTCAAAAGCCCTTTTTCTTTATATAAAAGGCAATGTCGTGATAAACCCTCTTCCGGTCTGTCTCGTTCAGAATTTCGTGGCGCATTCCCGGATACAGCTTGCCTTTCACGTCTACATAACCGGCACGCCGCATATCCTGCACTGCTTTTGCAAAATGACGCACGTTGATCATACAGGGATCATCAGAGCCACTGACAAAAAGCACGGGCATTTTCGGTCTGGTGCAGTGCCAGTGCTTTACGTCGTAAGCACGCTTCATCAGCTCAAAAAGTGCCAGATAGCCATCATCTGTAAACGTAAAGCCACAAAGTTCAGAATCGGAGTACTCCTGAGCTGCTGCCTTATTGGCACAGATCCAGGAAGTACAGTTTTTGTCCTTGCGGAAGCGCATCACATTTCCGGCAAAGGAAAGGGTTTCGATGACTTTACTCTTGTGGGCTGGTCCAAACACAGCACTTTCCATATGGGCAATTGCTTCTCCAAGAGATCTTGCCCCATTCTTGCTTGGAGAACCGCAAACGATCAGCATGTCCATGCAGTCATCATGATCTCTTGCAAAAGCGCGCACGGCCAGCGAACCCATACTATGCCCGAATAAGATCAAGGGCAGATCCGGAAGCTGCTGGTGCATTTCCCGGTTCACCACCTCAATATCCTTTAGGATTGCATCCGCGCCGCCGCCATACATATATCCCAGGTCATCCAGAGCCCGCACACTTTTCCCATGACCACGGTGATCGTGGATCACACATACATAGCCTTTTTTGGCCATGTATTCCATAAAGGGAAGATAGCGCTCCTTGTATTCGCTCATCCCATGAACAAGCTGCAGGATTCCTCTGTACGGTGTCTCATCCGGAACCACTGCCAGAACGGAAATATCAAGTCCATCCGCCTCTGATTCTATATAAGCTTCATACTTTGCACCCATAGTTTTTCCGCCTTTCTTCTTTTTTTATTATCTTAACATAAATAACCGGTATCCGTAAAGTTACTGGTTACTGTTCGCGACCTGACTAGTAACGTTCCGCGAGGTGTTTTTTGTGAACAAAGTTCACAGAAAACCCGAGAATTAAGTTTGCGCAGCAAACGCTACTTCTTGTGCTTGTCACAAGAAGGTTCGTTTTTCTGTGCATTGCGAAGCGCGTTACTGTGAACGGAGTGAGCAGTAACACTCTGTAAATACTTTGACACTCTCCCAAGAGTATACTATAATAAAAAAGATGTCACACAGATTTATATGTGAAATTTTTACAGACGGTCAATTTATGAAATTATAATATCATAGACATCACCAGAGCATGTTTGAAAAAGGCTTTCTGCAAGATGTGCGTCACAATTTGTGGAAAATTTTGTCTGGATGAGGGCGCCTTAGTGGGCTACGCAGGCCGAATTCGGGCGAAATATACCGCAAAGTGGGACGTGCAGATTGTGGGAATGATTTTTCAAACAGGCTCTAAACCTAACAAGGAGGAAACATGGAAGAAAAACAACTAAATATGCCAGATGAACACCCTGTTCCGAAGAAAAAAAGAAAAGGAAAGGCCGGACGCATTCTGCTTCTGCTTATTCTTATCCTTGTCGCCGGCGCAGCCATTGGCTACTATTTCTACGAACGCAGCCAGCCAGCCAAAGAATTGGATAAATATCTTACCGGCATCCAGAGCCTTGATTTCGACACAATGGAAAGTATGCTCCAGAGCGCCGATCTTTCCGCTCTTGACAATGCAGATGTGCGAAACGCCACCTACGAAAGCTTCTTCAAATCCATCAATGCCAAAATGACCTGGAAGATCACAAAGACACGTTTCAGTTTTCAAGACGGCACTGCTGAAGTCACTGCGCGGATCCGCTATGTAGACGGATCTGATATCTACCGTGAAACTGTAACCGAATTCCTTCGTCAGATTGTTTCCAGCGCCTTTTCCGGCGAGAGTCTTACGGAACAGGAAACCCAGGACAAGCTTGCTTCTATTTTAATGGAAAAAGCCTCCAGCCTGGAAGACAAATTCAGTGAAACAGACATTGTTTATCCTATGATCAAAGTAAACGGCCAATGGAAGGTTACGGCTCTTGATGAGGAAACGGTAAAGATCATGTCCGCCAATTTCAAAAGTGTAGAGGATGAGATCAGCCAGGCTCTGGCGGATTCCGACTCCACAGCAGAGGGAACCGATGGTCCAGCTGATTCTGTGGTCCAGACGCCTGCCACATCTGATGGAACCATTGATCTTTCCAACCAGCGTTTCTCTATCCACTATACCAGAAATGTAGTTTCCACAGACTTTGGCGGTGAGCCCTGTCTTCTCGTCTACTACGACTACACAAATAACGGAGAAAGTTCTTCCAGTGCTATGGTAGATGTAAATCTTACCGCTTATCAGAATGATGCGGCTCTTGAAGCAGCTATTCCGGCAAACAGTGATGAGGCTGTTGATGCATTTATGAAAGAAATCCAGCCTGGAGAAACGGTAAATGTATGTCAGGCTTTTTCCCTTAATGATATGAGCCCGGTTACCTTGCATGCTTCAGACGCATTTGGTCTGGATACTGGAATTACAGCAGCACAGACATTAAATCTCCAGTAAAAGAAGCAACCAGCACATCACCATATGGGAAGCACAATGAAATCTTTTATACGCGAAAGTTCCGTTTAAGGCTTTCGCGTATTTTTATGTCTCTCTTTGCAGTTTCAGACAGTTCCCCTGTTTTTTGCTGCTAAAATTCCATCTTTTACCACATTTTATACAGGCTTTTTCGTATAATTTCCACGATAAAAAGAAACACTATAGTTACGAAAGGATGGTGACTTATGGAAAATAAATTTTTAAATTGTTTCTGTCTGACTCTTACAATAATCGGCGCTGTCAACTGGGGACTGATCGGGTTCTTCAACTTTAACCTGGTAGCTCTCATCTTTGGCAGTATGAGCTGGATTTCCAGAATCATCTACGCACTGGTCGGACTTTCGGGTCTGTATCTGCTCAGTTTCTATGGAACGCTCTGCTCCAATGAAAATAATGCGTCATAAGTTAAAAAAGCCAGGAAACTTAATTCCTGGCTTTTAAAGAGCGATAGACGGGGCTCGAACCCGCGGTCTCGACCTTGGCAAGGTCGCGCGTTACCAACTACGCCACTATCGCATAAGCGGGTGATGGGAATCGAACCCACGTATCCAGCTTGGAAGGCTGGTGTTCTACCATTGAACTACACCCGCACATTTGTGCTTGTCCGTCACAACGAAGATTAGTATATCTGATGTTGGAATATTTGTCAACAACTTTTTTGAAATTTTTTAATTTTTTCTTTTGTTTCTAAGATTGATGCAATATTGCTTGTCTGTTAGAGCATGTTTGAAAAAAGCTTTCTGCAAGATGTACGTCACAATTTGTGGGAGATTTTGCCCGGATGAAAGCGCCGTAGCGGGCTACGACAACTGAATTCGGGCGAAATATACCGCAAAGTGGGGCGTGCAGATTGGGGAATGATTTTTCAAACATGCTCTGGAGCAGTCAACAGTTACACGGTTCACCATATTCAAAGCGATGCATGTTACCAGATTCACACTACGACTTTCTGTTTTTCCAGAAATGATATTTTCTAAAATACCACCGTGCCTGTTCTGTTGACTGCCATTTTCTTTTTATTCCGTTAATTTTCCCAGTCCCATACATTGGAGGCTTCCACATGTGTACGCGGCTTCTTGATCACCAGCTCCGGACTCTTCGCACTTACCTTGGAGTTTGCAGGAATTGATTCTGTAATGAATGTGTTTCCGCCGATGATCGTATTCTCCCCAATTACAGTTTCTCCACCAAGTACAGAAGAATTGGAATAAATGGTCACATTATCTTCAATAGTAGGATGACGCTTCACACCAGAAAGCTGCTGTCCTTTTCTTGTAGAAAGAGCGCCAAGGGTAACTCCCTGATACAGCTTCACATTATTTCCAATAGTAGTCGTTTCACCGATTACTACGCCAGTTCCATGGTCAATAAAGAAATATTCCCCAATCGTAGCACCTGGGTTAATATCTATTCCTGTGTGGTCATGAGCATACTCTGTCATAATCCTTGGGATAAACGGAACCTCCTCCAGATACAGGATGTGTGCCAGACGATACACATAAATTGCCAGAAATCCCGGATAGGAGAAAATAATCTCCTCTTTACTCTTCGCAGCCGGGTCACCATCAAAGCCAGCCTGCACATCTTTCAACAACATCTCCTGCACTTCCGGAAGCTGCTCAAAAAATCTGGAGGTTACCTGTGCTGCCTTGCCACATGCACTGGGCATATCCTCGCCAATATACAGAAAAGCCGTCTCGATCTGTGCCTGCATACGGTCAAACAGGTCATTGAGCAGATATCCGGTATAATGTTCCGGAAAAACAGCTGCTCCCGAATCAATATCGAAATATCCCGGAAAAATAACTGATCTCATTTCTTTCACAATATTAATAATCGCTGCACGGACTGGAAGATGTCTTCCGCTCTTTGTCAGAAACAGCTCTTCCTTACGGTAATTGGCAGTCAGACGCTCTACTGCATTCTCTATGGATGTCTTTTTGTCACTCATAACTGGTCTCCTCGTATTTTGCTTTCCTTTCATATTATTACACTATTCTTTTTACGTCAATAAAAAAAAGATTGACCTTTATCCAATCCCCCGATATAATGGAGAATGTCATGGAGATGTACCCAAGTGGCTGAAGGGTCCGCACTCGAAATGCGGTAGGCCGGGTAACCGGTGCGAGGGTTCAAATCCCTCCATCTCCGTTTCATAATTGTTTTCGTGCAAATTTTATTAATTTTGCCTTGACAACTGTTCCTTTTGTATGTATAATTGCAACAGAAACAAAACATAGGGGATTGGTCAAATGGTATGATAGGGGTCTCCAAAACCTTTGGTGGGAGTTCGATTCTCTCATCCCCTGCTCTTAAGCGTCAGAAATCTTGTAATTCAAGGTTTCCGGCGTTTTTTTATCGCAGCATCAGAGCTTGTTTAAAAAAAGTTCTAAAACATATCTGAAATAAAGACATTCTTCTACTATCCGTCTTCTGCAGACTTCGCAATACAAAATAAGAAATATGAAACAGCAAACCATTCCATGCTGTCTCATATTCCTTTATTATTCATTCAGAACCACCTTGTTTTATTTCTTTAACAACATCACATGCTCTGGTGGAAAATACAGATACTTTGGGATATTGTCCTTTGCAGTTTCCTGGAAATTCTTTTTCTGGCACATCCACCACAAAGTGCCGCTTTCTGCAGCCCCTTTATTACGAAACAGATACTGATGCTCAAAAGTATTTTCAATATACTCCTCAACCTGCACTTCCATGGTATTCTCACCAGCCTTAGTTGCCGGTCTCATCCAATGTCCCCGGATTCCAACATGGGTAATATCCTCTGTCACTTCCTGTTCTGAACGAAGCATAAGCTCCCAATCCAATGCATAAACCTCATGGCTGCCCATCTTCTGCACTGCAGAAAAATTCTTACATCCAGTCAGCCTTGCAGCCTCCAGATACTGAGGATTTTCGAAAATATCCCTGGTCTCACCAGTAAGAATATCTTTTCCATTATTCAACAGGGTCAGCTGACTGCAGAATTTATATGCCTCATCCCTACTGTGAGTTACCATGATCATATCGCCTTTGTAATCTTTCAAAAAATTCTGCATATCACGCTGCAAAATATCCTTCAGATACCCATCCAGCGCAGAAAAAGGTTCATCCAGAAGAATCACCTCCGGCTCTCCGATCATCATACGCGCGAGAGCCACCCGCTGCTGCTGACCGCCAGAAAGCTGCGACGGCAAATGCTTTTCCAGTCCCTCCAAATGATATCTTTTTATGTAATCTGCAACCTTCTGTGAAAGCTCGCTTTTTTCCCCTCGATACCCGCAGGCAATATTCTTTTCCACAGTCATAGTTGGGAAAAGGGCATAATTCTGAAACAGGTATCCAACTCTTCTCTCCTGAGGCTTTAAATTAATTTTTGCCTCAGAATCAAAAACAGTCTTCCCGTTAATAATGATTCTTCCGGAATCCGGAGTTTCAATTCCGGCAATACTGCGAAGAGTCATACTCTTTCCGCTTCCGGAAGCGCCCAGGATCCCTATAGGTCCATCCTGCCCCTTCAGTCTTACATCCAGGGAAAAGCCTTTAAAATTTTTCTGAATATCAAGTTCAATCGCCATTATATCCACCTTCTGGTCTGCATTCCTCTGCCGGAAGCAATATTAATTGCTGCAACCACCAGAAATGAGATCAATATGATCACTACGACCCAGAAACCTGCCATATCATAATTTCCAGCTGCAGTCTCCGATGCAATTGCAACAGAAACCGTCCTTGTCTTTCCAAGGATATTGCCGGCAAGCATGGAGGTTGCTCCATATTCTCCAATGGCACGGGCAAAAGCCAGTACAGTACCGGAAGCAATTCCAGGTCCTGCTGCAGGTATAATTACCTTCCAGAATATCCGGCTTTCACTCATTCCCAGAGTTCTTCCTGCATAGATCAGATTCACATCCACCTGCTCAAAGGCCGCCCTGGCATTTCGATACATCAGTGGAAACGCGATCACAGAAGCTGCGATCACACATCCGGTCCATGTCTGAACTACTTTAATATCAAAATTGTCCAGCAGAAAACTTCCAAAAGGCCTTTTCAGGCTAAAAAGCAAAAGCAGGCAGAATCCAGCTACTGTAGGAGGCAGAACAAGAGGCATTGTCAGAATCCCATCCAGCACTGCCCTTGCTCCCGGTTTCAGTTTCATGATCTTCCTTGCACAGAATACACCCAGAAAAAAAGCAAATATAGTTGCTGCCACACCGGTTTTCAAAGAAATCCACAAAGGACTCCAGTTTATTTCACTGAGAAATTCTACCATATTATTATCCTTTATTCTGCAGTGTCTTCAGATGCTTCCTCTGTCGGCTCTGCGGTCTCTTCAGCGGCTGCCATGTCATCCGTTTTCTCGCCATTTACATAAGCTGCAAATCCATATTTCTCAAATACTTCAAGAGCTTCATCAGACTGAAGGTACTCAAGAAATGCTTCTGCTGCTGCTTTATCATCATCACTTGCTTCTTTATCTTCTACCATTCCGGCAGGGTAAAGTACAGGTGTTTTAAGGCTTCCCTCCGGTGCCTCTGCAATAACCTCAACAGAATCTGCCACAGAAGCCGCATCCGTAGCATATACGATACCAACCTCATTACTGCCCTCACTTACAGATGCAAGTACATCTGTAACATTCTTACCCTCGTTGATCTCCATCTTGTTTACTTCATCTGTAATTCCAAGATTATCAAAAATCTCGCGTGAATACTGTCCAACCGGAACATCCTCTCCGGCAAGGGCAAGGTTTGCAGCATCTGGAATGTTCTCAAATCCGGTTACCTTGGTCTCTCCCCCCTTTGGTTTAATGAGAACAACTTTATTCTCAAGAAGATTCACTACAGAATCCTTGTCAGCAATCCCCTCGTCAACCAGTGCATCCATCTGCTTCCTAGCTGCTGAGAAGAAAATGTCGCAGCGGGCGCCTTCCTCAATCTGAGTCTGCAAAGTTCCTGAACTGTCTGCATTGTAAAGAATCTCAACATCCGGATAAGTTTCATTAAAATTCTTCTGAATCTCTTCCATGGCGTTATTCAGGCTGGCTGCAATAAATGCGTAAACCTCACCTTTCAGTTCCGGTGTCTCTGCTTCAGCAGATACGAAAGTAGTTCCAAACATCATAGTTCCCATAACACCAGCCATAAGTGCTGCAAAAACTCTTTTTTTCATTTCACGCCTTCCATTCTTGTTGTATTTTGTTGTGTTTTGTTATGTTTTATTCAGTTTCATTCATTATACTTAATTTCATTTGCTATGTCAATTTGAACCTGCATTGTTTGTACAATTTTTATTAGTTCACACAAATTTTTTTTACTTTTCATTTTTTCTCCAACGAAACACTCCTTGTTATTTTCTTTCCAACATGCTATGATATTTAAATACTACCAATAATAAATACAAAAGGCAGCTGCTTCTCAGCTATGGAACACGTTCATACTCCTGTCTAATCTCCTACTTGCTCATATGTTCCGATCTGTCTGATATCCATCCATTCAGCATATAGACATAATGAATACACAGCTGTCTTTCAGGAGTTTTGTAGTAAATAATGAAAAGAGGATTTAACTATGAAATTAAGTGCACGCAACCAGTTAAAGGGAAAAGTTATCAATATCAATAAGGGAGCCGTTAACTCCATCGTCACAATTGATATCGGAGGCGGCAACATTATCACAGCTACTATTTCCTGTGCAGCTGTAGAAGAACTTGGACTTGAAGTTGGCTCTGACGCTTACGCAGTCATTAAGGCAACCAACGTTATGGTGGGAATTGATGAATAAACTTTATACTGCTCAGGAAATTGCAGACAAGCTCCAAATTAAGAAGACCACGGTTTATGAATTGATCAAACGTGGAGAATTATATTCTTCTAAAGTAGGAAAACAGCTTCGCATCAGCGAGCAGCAGCTGAAACAATACCTGGAGCGTTCCGGTTCCGGCAATAACATGCCAGATCAGAAAGCCGCTTCTTCCAGTACCCCTGACGGAAATCTGCAGATTCCGGAACTTCCTCCGGAAAGTTCCCTTTTGAAGCGGGATTATCTTCTCCACTCCAGCGGACTGATCCTTTGCGGACAGTTTTCCCCGGCTCTCGAACTTCTGGTCAGCCAGATGTCCATTCACCCTCAGGGGATCCCAGTCCTTCAATCCTTTATGAACAGCTACAACGGCCTGTATTCTCTTTATTTCAAAAAGGCTCACATAGCATGTGCAAGTCTGGATCTGGAACATATCCGCAGTCTTGTCCCAGGTGTACAGCTTTCTCTTTTATGCCTTTATGAGTATTCCATAGGGCTTTATGTTCCTTCTGGAAACCCTTTGAAGCTTTCAGGTCTGATGGATTTCGCCTGTAAAGACATAAAGATTGCCAATCGGGAAAAAGGAAGTACACCACGGATTTACCTGGACCAGTTTCTTTTCTCAGAAAAAATTTCGCCAGCCAGCATATCTGGTTACCATACTGAACTGGTATCCGATATTTCCACTGCCGCAGCTATTGCTACGCACAAGGCAGATTCAGCTCTTGGAGAAGAATACGCAGCACACCAGTCCGGACTTCTGGATTTTATTCCGCTTCAGACACTTCCTATGTATCTGGTCATGGAAACGGAAGCCCTTTCCCAGCCTGGATTCTCTGCTCTTCTTGAAATTGTACGGTCTGAAGATTTCCGAACTATTCTTCAGGGACAGACCGGATATGATGTGACACGGACCGGAGAACTGCTTTCTCTTTAAAATACCCATGGATAATAAAAATGCTTTCAATTTATTTACGCAGCTTCTGAACTGCTGTTTGAATAAATTAAAAGCATTTTTTCTTAGAGCACATTTGAAAAAGCCTTTTTCAAACACGCTCCAGATAAGTCATTCGGTTAACAAAAAACTCTATTTGAAAAATAATTGTCAGGCATTCCCCGCCTATTTTCCGGAAACAATATTCTGCATCCATACACCTTTCTTAACCAGTACAAAACCCACAATACATTTCAAAATATCTCCCACCTGTACCATGGCAAAAACAGCCAACACGTGTAAACCTGTGAAACGACTGAGACAATACGCAATGGGTACACTGACACACCACACAAATACACTGTCAAATAAAAATGTAATGATCGTTTTTCCACCGGAACGCAAGGTAAAATATGAAGCATGCAGGAATGCATTCTGAGGCATAAAAATTGCCATGATCATAATAAAGTATTTCGCCAGTTCCTGCGCATCCAGATTGGTGTTATACAGCTTTGGGAAAAATGGTGCGACAATCAGCATGACTAATGCCACTCCAGTACAGCACATAACAGAAAATGCAATCATCTTATTATCTGTATCTCGGGCCTTCTTCATATCTCCCGCGCCTAACAGCTGTCCAACTACAATGGCAACTGAATCTCCCAAAGCGATGAATACAACATTAAAAACATTATTAATGGTATTTGCAATATTCTGTGCAGCTACTACGTTTAATCCCCGAATAGAATAGCACTGGGTAAGAATTGCCATTCCGGCTGCCCAGAGAGTCTCATTAAGCAGCAGCGGAGTTCCTTTGATCAAAATCTTCTTTGTTAAATTAGCTGGTACCTTCAAAGTACTGTAAAGACCTTTGGCAAAAGGCATTTTTTCTGTGTGGGTATGTGACCAGACAATTATAATTGCAGCCTCCACATAGCGTGAAAGAACAGTCGCAATAGCAGCTCCTCGTACCCCCAGCTCTGGAAAACCAAATTTACCATAAATAAGAAGATAGTTGAATACAAGATTCACAAGTACTGCAGTAACCCCCGCCTTCATAGGCTGAACAGTCTCTCCACATTCGCGAAGAGTACTGGAATATGCCTGGCTGATCATAAATGGCGGTAATCCAATAAACATGATCCACAGATACTGTATTCCATATCTGCTCGTAGCCTCCAGTGCAGCCGCACTTCCTTCGCCTTTCAGATACATGCCAATCAGGTTTTCTCCTGACCACATTAAAATCAGTATTGTTATAACTGTAAGCGCAATTACCAGCCATAATTTGTAGCGAAATGTCTGGCGTACACCTTCATGATCCTTCTGGCCTGCGTACTGAGCTGTAAAAATTCCAGCACCGGACACGCCTCCAAACAGACAAAGATTGTATACAAAAAGAAGCTGATTTACAATGGCTGCCCCTGACATCTGCTCTGTGCCAATCCTTCCGATCATAATATTGTCCAGAAGGCTGACAAAATTAGTGATACCATTCTGTATCATAATGGGTATTGCAATTGCAAGTACCATTTTGTAAAAGGCCTTATCTCCCAGAAATTTCTTCCGGAATCCAGCCTTAGTTACTGTGTTTTCCATTTATCAATTTCCCCCTTCATTTCCAAACTGTAAAACAGAATATTTGTTCTGTGATTACAGCGTGGTAGATACTAAGTTACTACATATTGGGAAATAATGCAATAGGTAAATGTAAACAAATGAGAAAATTTTGCAATAGGAACCTACACACAAAAAAAACGATAACCAACCGGCTACCGTTTCCGTTCTGTACCTTCAAAACTACATACATGTTACATCCTAATGGAATCATTTTACCTCTGCGTGAGTCCGGCAGCTACTTTGCAACCGCCTTTCTCATTTCTTGGTCAAGCCCTCACCCTATTAGTAACAGTCAGCTCCATGCATTACTGCACTTCCACCCCTGCCCTATCTACCTCGTCGTCTTCAAGGGGGTTTACTTCTTTC
>ENA-UONS01000419-UONS01000419.1-human-gut-metagenome-genome-assembly--contig:-CS19-NODE-419-length-48719-cov-6.383158_pt1 | contig 48719 bp, 82 predicted proteins | sample MGYA00242458_ERZ724005 | MGnify/ENA metagenome assembly ERZ724005
TGGCAAAAACAGGCATAATAGTAGGATTTGAACATATTTTGAGTTTATTTCAAAATACTTCAAACCCTATATATTAAAGGCTTTTACATTTTTAACATATTTTAAAATGAATATGAAATAGTTTAAAATTATTTCGCAAGGCTGAAACGGTGGCTGAAACTTGGAAAATTAAAAATCCATTGTCAAGCCATTTTCTTTTAAATAATTATATGATAGATCAATATGAGTTTGTTTAAATCTATCAAATACATCACAATATACATTTAGTGTAGTGGACACATTTGCGTGTCCCATTATTTTTGCTAAAACAGATGCAGGCATTCCTGCTTCAATACATCTAGTTGCAAAGGTGTGCCTTAACATGTGTTGGTGTAATTTAGAGCCTTTTCCAATATTATATTGTTCACATATATATTTGAACATCATATTAGTTGTATCTGTACTTATACATTGTTTTCTTGAATTGCAAAATAGCAAATGCAAATCATTTTCGTGATAATAAGATGATGATAAATAATCTTTTAAAATAGATTCTACATGTCTATCCATTATTATATCTCTAGTTCCATTTATAGTTTTTGTATAAGATCCAATCATTGCTCTTTCATTTAATCCACGAGTAATAGTTCTTCTTATATGAATAAGTTTATTATTAAAATCTATATCATCAATATCAAGTGCATTTATTTCGCCCATTCTCATTCCTGTAAATAAACTAATTAAAAATTGATATTTATATCTGCAGCTAGTTTCTTTCATTGCTTTTACAAATTGCTGTTGTTCTTCAATAGTAAGAGCAGAAACTTTCCTGTCTTTAATATCAGAAAACGGAATTGAAAATTCTATTTGGTCATCTAAAAAATTAAATCTTAATATATTTCTTCTAACTGCAATTTTGAAAGTATGATTAACAATTCCATATATTTTAGCAATAGTAGAATTAGAATATTTAGTTATATAAGTGAAAAAATCTCTTAAATCATTTTCTGTTATTTTTTGTAACTCCATATCAGCAATATAATGAGTTGATATTTCCTGTAATGTATGTAATTTTCTTTTATAAGAAGAAGGCTTTAATTTATTCATTTCATATCCAGTATCTATAAATTCTTTTGCAATTTGATAAAAAGTAATTTTAGATTTATCAACATAAGTATTTGTATTTAATTCTGTAATAACTTTTTCTAATTTTAATTTTACTTCTTGTCTTGTTTTTCCTGAAATTGTTTTTCTTTTTCTCTTACCATTTTTGTCATACATTTCAATAGTATATTCGGCAATCCAATATGTTTTGCCTTTTATTTCTCGTTTAAATATGGTTCCTTCTCCATTTCCTCTTTTCTTTGATGTTCCCACAATAAAAAACCTCCAATTTTCTTTTAATACCACTTGAAAAATGAAAGTTTTTTGTATATAATACAAAAGTAATCACTTTTAAGTGGTTGCTCCGGATAATGTGTGGTGTTCCGCAAAAACTAGCACATTATCCTCTTTTTATTTAATTTAAATAGTCAGATAATACTCCAAAATAATTTCCATCATTATATAAGTAGTTATCAGCAAATCTAATTGATTTTACATTTCCATCTTTAATATAAAGGATAACATTACCTTTATATTGTGTTTCAATTCTAAAACCTAATGTATTATCTCCATCCAATCCATCTAAACTGTCGTCTCTCGTAATATTTTTTACCATAAATCCACATTTATTAGTTATTTTATTAAAATTTTCAATCTGTTGTGAATTCATAAAACTTTCTAATATATAAGTTACTGGTTTGTTTGGATTAAATGCAGCATATCCTACAATTAATAATATTGCCAAAATAAGAATAATAACTATAATCCATAATTTTTTGTTATACATATAAATACCTCCTATAATTTAATTTTTAAAAGCACTCTTATTTTCTGATTTTACAACTTTTCCTATTACTTTTATTTTATCTAAATCATTTATTTTGATTTCCAAATCTTTAAAGCAACCATTCATTGCTACTAATGTATAATAAGTTTTGTCATTACTCAAAATAAATTTTCTCATTGTATTTTTATTATTTAATTTTATCAAGTGTGTAGCATTATTAGTAATAAAATCTTGTTTATAAATTAAAGCAATATCTCCAATATCCAATAGAGGATACATAGAATCATCTTCAGCTACATATTCAAAATAGTTATTGTTTTCATCATTATCTCCAAGCAAGTCTGATACATTTATATTTAAATAATTAGCTAATAACTCTACTTTATTCATTCTAGGTAATCTAGTACCATTACACCAACTTGATATAGCTGATTTATTTATATCTAAATCATTTATAATATCTGTTTGAGTCTTTCCTCTAAGGTTCATATAATAATTTAAGTTCTTAGAAAAAATTTTTTTATACTTATCATCTAACAAAATAAAAACCTCGCTTTCCGTTTATTTGCCTATATTATAATACTAAAAGTAGAAAAAAGCAATAAAAAAGTTTAAAATTTTCTACTTTTAGTATTGACATTCTACAAAAAGTAGAATATAATGTGGACAAATCAAGAAGGGAGTGAATGGAAAAATGGGAGAAAAATTACAAATAACATTAACTGCAGCAAGAGTTAATGCAGGTTTCTCACTAGATGAAGTGGCAAAAAAGATGCAAAAAACTAAAGGTACTATAATTAATTGGGAGAAAGGTAGAACACCAATGAAAATATCAGACTTTGATGAACTTTGCAATTTATATAAAATTTCAAAGGATTATATTATTTTGCCTACAACTCTACAAAAAGTAGAGTAGAAAGGAGAAAAAAATGAAAATAAAAAAATGCGGAACACCACACATTATAAAGGAGGAATATTATGAGAGAGTTAAACGATGATACATTTTATAGTCCTACAACATTTGCAGAATTAAGAGGATGTAGCATACCAACAGCACAAGAAATATTTAATGAGAAAGACTTTCCTAGTGAAAGTTTTGGAAAAGAAAAAGTTGCTTTAGGAAGTGCAATACGAGAATGGTACAGAAAGAAAAGAATGAAAGGGGAATAACAAATGAAAGTTATAGGAAAAATTATTGAATTTTTATTAGGAACATCAATTATATGGATTCCAATTGTAGGTTCTATAATTGCTGAAAAGTTATCACAAATAATTACAATGGAACAGATAATGACAGTAGTATATATATCAATTCCAATTTTATTTATTTCAATTATAAAAATGGAAATTGACGAAGCAAAAGAAGAAAGGAGAAAAAGAAGATATGCCAAAGCAAGATAAATTACATAATTGTTACATATGGCACATTATAACATTAGCAAAAATGAAATATAAATTAAGAAATTTGAAAGGGGTGAGATAAATATGATGGGAAAACATAGTGAACAAAGCTTAAAAATAAAGCAATTAGAAGAAACAATTGCATTAAAGGACCAGGAAATCAAAGATATTAAGTTTAGTGTGGCAGATATTTTACTACAAATAAGAACTATAAACGAGTCAAATAATTATTCTGATCCAAGTATAAAAAGAAGAAAAATATCAGAATTATGTACTGATACTAGATATGAACTTCTTATTGATGAAATAGACGGTTTTTACAAAAAAGAAAAGCAACAAGCAAAAATAATAGAACTACCAAATACCGACCAAAGTACCAAATAGTTCTATAAAACACTTATATAAATGCTTTAATGCTATTCTAACACACAAAACCTAGAAAATCAAGATAAAAGGGAGGGAGAATAGATGGCAAAATGTCCTAAATGTGGAAAAACATATGCACAAGGTAGAGGTGCACTTTCGAGAAGAGATAATAAAACAGAAATATGTCCGGATTGTGGTTATAAAGAAGCTGCTGAAGATGCTGAAAAAACATTTAGTATAAAAAGGAAAGGAAAATAATTATGGAAATTAAGATATTCAATTTAAAATTAAAAAACTTCAAAGGAATAAAAGAATTAGAAGTTGTTTTTAACGGACAAAATACCAATATATATGGAAAAAATGCAACTGGAAAAACAACAATATTTGATGCATTTAAATGGTTATTTTTTGATAAGGACAGCAATGATAAAAAAGATTTTAATATAAAAACTTTAGATCAAAACAATAAACCAATTCATTTTTTAGAACATGAAGTAGAGGCAACTCTATTAATAGATGGTCAAGATATGACATTCAAGAAAGTATTTCAAGAAAAATGGGTTAAAAAGAGAGGACAAAGTGAGCAAGAGTTTTCTGGACATGAAACTAATTATTGGATAGATGAAGTACCAGTAAAGAAAAAAGATTATGAAGAAAAAATAAATAGTTTAATACCAGAAAGTCTATTCAAATTGATTACAGATCCATCATACTTCAATAACCAATTAAAATGGACAGAAAGAAGAGAATTATTAATAAACATTTCTGGAGCAAATATATCAGATGAAGAAATACTTGATTCAAAAGAAGAATTTAGTTCAATAAGAAAAAATATAGAAGGTAGAAGTATTGATGATTATAAAAAAGTAGTACAAGCTAAAATAAAAGAATTAAATAAACAAAAGGAATCAATACCTGTCAGAATTGATGAGCTTACAAATACACTAATTACAGAACATAATATTGACTATGAAAAAATTGAGAAAGAAAAAGAAGAACTTAACAGTCAATTAAAAACTACAGAATTAGAGATGACAGATGTTCAAGCAAGAGCAAAAGAAAACATGAAAATTGCAGACCAGTTAACTGCAGCAAAAAAAGAATTATCAGACTATAAATTGAAAAAAGAAACTGAATACTCGCAAAAATATTCTTCAGAGTTAATTAATTTGCAAAATGAGAAAAGAATACTAGAAAGTAAAATTAGAAATAAACAAGACGAAGATAATGAAAGATTATTTAAAATTAAACAAGATCAAAATAGAAAACAAGAATTGTATAAAAAATGGGATGAAGTTAGCAATAAAAGATTAACATTTGACCCGGATTCATTTATTTGTCCAACTTGTAAACGAGAATATGAAACTGAAAAGATTGAAGAAATGCAAAAACAATTTGAAAATAATTTTGCTTTACATATAAAAAGTGAACAAGATGCAATAAATAAAGAAGGCCAGGCAATTAATATAAGGCTTGATGAAAATACAAAAGCTAGAGAAATTCTACAACAAGAAATTCAAGAATTAAATAGTAAATTAACTGAAATCAGTAATAAAATTACAGAAATAGAAAAAGCAAAAGAAAATGATAACTCATTTGATGTAACTTCGCTTCCAGAGTACAACAACAAGATTAAAGAAATCGAAGAATTAGAGGAAAAAGTAAATAACTTAGCAAATGGAGATATATCATATTTGCAAAATAAAAAAGAGGAAATTACTGAAGAAATAAATAAATTAAATAAAATATTAAATGAAAGAGATATACAAGAAAAAACAAAACTACGTATAGAAGAATTACAAAATGAAGAAAAAGATATTTCAATGAAAATACAAGAGTTAGAGGGCGAACAATATGCATTAGAAGAATTTACAAAAACTAAAGTAGAATTATTAGAAAATGCAATAAATAGTAAATTCCAGATAGTAAAATTTAGGTTGTTTGATACTCAAATTAATGGAGGACTTATAGAATGCTGCGATACATTAGTAAATGGTGTTCCATACTCTGATGTAAACAATGCACATAAAATACTTGCAGGACTAGATATTATAAATACTCTTATAAAATTTTACAATACATCTGCACCAATATTTATAGACAATAGAGAATCAATAAATGAAATATATAAAATAAATACACAAATAATCAGCTTAATAGTAACTACAGATTCTCAATTAAGAATTGAGGTGATTTAGTAATGGAAAAGAAAATATATTCATCTTATGCTTTTACAGAAAACGAAAGAGAAAAAATGAGAATTAATATGGAGATACTCAATGAATTAGAAGAAAAATACAAGATATTAAAAGTTAGTGATGTTGACCATAAATCACCTACTGAAAATGAATTAAACAACAATGACATAGTTTATTCAAGAAAAGCTTGCTATGCACATGGTGAATACAAAATTTATAAGTGCCCAAATGAAGTAAGTGTTGATGAGTTAGCACTAATATGTGATGGCGGAAATTTATGTTTTGGATATAGAGGGGATAAAAAATTTATCTCTGTATCAGAAGATTAAGAAAGAGAGGAAAGTTAAAATGGAAAATAAAATAGTTTTAAAAGTATCAAGTAAATCAAATCCAAATAGTGTTGCAGGAGCAATTGCAGGAGGATTACAAGAAAATAAAAAAATAGAATTACAAGCAATAGGAGCAGGTGCTGTAAATCAATCAATGAAAGCAATAGCAATTGCTAGATCATTTGTAGCTGCAATTGGTGTGGATTTATCATGCATACCTGCTTTTTGCACAGTAATAGTAGAAAATGAGGAAAAAACAGGTATGAAATTTATTATAAAGGAGGATAAGTAATTATGAGTACTGATGTCGTAAAAAAAGAACAAACAGAATTACAAAAAAAAGAATTGACAGCAAGTGAAAGATTTACAGGAATGGTAATGAAGGAATTTGAAGGAAATGTAGGAGAACTTAATTTAAATGATTATCAAAGACAATTGATAAGAAATTATTTCATTGGAATAGATAATGCATTAAGAAATGCTGAAACAAGTAGACAATTAAGCACAAAGAAAAAAGATGATCCAACAGTAACTTGGAACAATGTTAATATGAATAAATTAGCTACAGATGTTGTCCAGAATGCAAAATTAGGGCTTGACATGTCAATAGCTAATCATCTTCATGTAGTACCATATAAAAATTCAAAAACAGGCAAATATGATTTAAATTTAATGGCAGGATATGAGGGACTTAAATATATAGCAACACAGTTTTCTTTATATAAAATTGTAGATATAAAAGTAGAATTAGTAAGAGAAAATGATACATTCCAACCAGTATATAAAAATAATATTGAAGGCTATGAATTTAAAATAACAAATCCATTTAATAGAGGTAATGTAATTGGTGGATTTGGATATATCAGATATGAAAACGAAATACATAATAAATTAGTTGTAATGACAGTAGATGAATTATTAAAAAGAAGACCATCTACAGCATCTGCAGAATTTTGGGGTGGAACAAAGTATAATTATACAACAAAAGAAAATGAAAAAGTTGAAGGTTGGACAGATGAAATGCTTTATAAAACTATGGTAAGAGCAACTTGTAAAAAAGTAACAGTAGATCCTAAAAAAGTAAATCAAAGTTATATTTATGTATTAGATCAAAACGATACATATTATGTTGAAAATCAAGAAGATAAAATAACTCAAGAAATAGAAGAAAATGCAAATAAGGAAATGATTGATATTACAGACTCTACAGAAAAATTACCTGCCTCTGCAGATGACGCAGAGAATACTGCAGAGTCAATAGATATTCAAACAAATAATAAATCAGAAGGACCAGCATTTTAGTGAATTTAAAAGTATTAGGTAGCAGTTCAAGTGGTAACTGCTATCTAATAGAAGTAAACAATGAAAAATTAATATTAGATGCAGGTGTTAATTTTAAAATTGTTCAAAAGGAATTGAATTTTAATTTTAATGGTATTGAAGGAGTTTTAATAACACATGAACATATGGACCATTTAAAGTATGCTTCAAATTTTGCTTTATATGGAATAAACATATATGCATCTGCAGGAACCTTTAAAAAACAAAATTTAGTAGGACATAGATTTAAAGTTATAAAAGCTCTACAACAATTTGAAATTGGGAATTTTATTATACTTCCATTTGATACACAACATGATGCTGCAGAACCATTAGGATTTTTAATTCAATATAAACCGACTGGCGAAAAACTTATATATGCTACAGATACATATTATATTAAATACAAATTTAATAAACTAAATTACCTATTATTAGAATGTAATTACAATAAGAAAATTGCAAAAGAAAATGCAAAAAATGGAGTAATAAATAAAACTAGATATTCAAGATTATTGGAAAGCCATTTTAGTTTAGAAAATGTAATAAAATTCTTAAAATCTAATGACCTAAGTTATGCGAAAAATATTGTACTATGCCATTTATCTGATACAAATTCTAATCAAGATATAATGCTAAATGAAGTATATGCAGCAACAAAAATAAAAACAACAGTAGCAAAACCGGGACTTAATCTAGAATTAAAATTATATCCATTTTGATGGAGGTTTATATGAATAGTATAAAAGCAATAACTCAATTAGAAGAATTAAAAAGGGACAGGCTTAGTTTTATACAAAATGATGAATCAGATGAAATTTATTTAAAGGATATAAAAGCAATTAGCTTGGCCATAAAAGCCTTAAAAAAATGTCCGGACATACAAGATAAATCATTTAATTGCAGACTTTGTGGAAAAGAATTGAAAACCTGGAGAAGCATTCAAAAAGGATTTGGACCTGTATGTGAAAAAAAATATTTAAATGATGTATATAAAAATCAACAATTAACAATGGATACAATTCTTAAAGAAAGGAGAGGTAATAATGGCAAGTAAAGATGTTTATTACTTTAGTCATGATGCAAATGCATTATCAGATCCAAAAATATTGGGGATGAGATGCGATTATGGATTGGAACGGATATGGATTATATTGGGCTATATTAGAAATGTTAAGAAATGAATCTACATACAAATTACCTCTCAATAAGAATACATATAGGGCTATAAAAATGCAAACTGGTACTACTATTGATGTAGAAAAGTATTTAAATGATTGTATTAATGAATATAAAGATGATGAAAATGGAAACGGACTATTTAATTCGGACAAAAAATCATTTTGGTCAGCAAGTTTATTAAGAAGAATGAAAAAGTATGAAACAATAAAAGAAAAAAGAAGTCAAGCAGCAAATAGTAGATGGAATAAAGAAAAAGATAAAAAAGAAGAAAAGAATGCAAAAAAATGCAAAAGCATAAAAAAATTATGCATAAGTAATGCAAATGCATACAAAAAAGCATTCAAAAGTAATACAAACTTAAAAAAACTCTATGCAAAAATATGCAAATTAAATCAAATTAAATCAAATCAAATTAAATTAAATAAAATTAAATTAAAAGAAATAAAATCAATTTATCCATCTAATCACAAACCAGAAAAAGAAAATAAAACTTTAACTAATATGATGGATGAGACAGAAAAGATGGAATTTGAGCGACTTATAAATAATTGTGAAATGTATATTTTTTCTCCAGAATTAGCTATTGAAATGACTGAAATTCTAAAGGAAATGTATATGAATCCAGATACTAGAGAGAAAATACAAGAAATTAATTCAAAGAAACTAAGTTATGCCTTAAAGAATTTTGCTATTGCTAATACTAAAAATAGAATACAAATACCAAAATCATATTTTAAAAAATGTATTTTGTCTGCATTAGATCAAACAGAATTAAGTGGCCAATATGATACAGATACTATTTATGAAATGGAGGATTACTAATATGGCCTTTATTAGAGAAGATGAATTAATTTCAAGAAAATTAAAAATTTGTGAAAATTGCGAATGGTGTGTTCCAACTTTAAATTGTGAATTTCCACATTGTTTATTGACAGGAAAGCAAATGGGATTATTTGAAACATGCAATCTATACAAGGATAGAACAGGAATGCATATAAGTATGTAATTAGTAAACATAATTTAAAACAGTTTTAAATTATTGAATTTTTAGAAACAAACACAACCTATAAAAAAGATACAAAGGAAAGGCGGAAAAATTATGGTAATAGAGAATATGCAACAAGCATTAGATTTATTAAAAAACATAAAGGAATTTTTTTATAACATAGATGAAACAGAAAAGAAATTAAATACAGAGTTATATAACAAAGAAGGAGAAAGAGATGACCTTTTACATGAAATTGAATTAAGTAAACTAAATGCAATAGAAATAATGAGTACATATAAAAAATTAGAAACGGTGCTAAAAGAAAGAAGATGTATAAAGGATAAAATAGATTTAATAAATACAATAAAACCTTATGCAAGTAAATTTATAACAAAAGGTATTTGTGCAGAAACAGATACAACAATAAAGAATATTGAAACTTTAAAAAGTAATCAAGAGAATCGACAATATACACCAAGAATAATAAAAGACTTGAAATGTGCAAAGAAAAAGAAGGAGGATTAAAAAATATGGATTTTAGAGAAATTCAAGAAACACAAAAGATAAACAGAATAAAAGCAGAAAATGATTGCTTAACCTGTGAAGTGGTAATAACAAAAGAATTTAAAAAAGCGCCAATATCTATTGTGCAAGGGCATGGAGGACCTATTGAGATGGCACAAATGGCAAAAACTTTAATTGACGTGGCAGAATCATTAAAAAGAGAATTTCCAGAAATAAAAAATATTATTCCAATGCTAAATGAGAATGGAGGAATGAAAACAGCATATAAAAAAGTTGAAAGTTGGGAAGATTTAAAATGAGTAATCAAGAACATTGGAGTATAGATCAATACAAGGAATATCAGAAAAACAAAGGAAAACGAAGTAAATATGGTGCAGTAAAAACATCTGTAGATGGACAAACATTTGATAGCAAGAAAGAAGCGGACTATTACTGTGATTTAAAGCTAAGGCTGCAATGCGGAGACATCAGAGGTTTTTGTTTGCAGCCTGTGTTTATATTAGCACCAGGACTAAAATATAAAGCCGATTTTATAGTGTTTTACAATGATGGAACATCAGAGATAATTGACACAAAAGGATTTAAAACAAAAGAGTATATAGCAAAAAAGAAGTTTTTTGAAGATAAATATAATTTAAAAATAAAGGAGGAATAGGAAATGAATCCAATGAATGAATTTGTAAAAAGTAAAATGCAAAAAATTGCGAAAAAAGTAGATGAGGAACTACCAAATGGTTACGGGTTCGTAGTATTAGCATTTAATTTTGGAGAAGGAAAAGATAACGAAATGATGTATGTTTCTAATGCTAATAGACAAGATATTGTAAAAGCAATGAAAGAATGGATAAAGAAAACAGAAGAAAACTTTGGTAATGATACAGGAAAATATTAAGTAGAAAGGAGAAAACTATGAATCCAGTAAAATTTGAAGATATGAATTGTATATTTACTGCACCTGGCTGTGGTGATTTACCAGCATTAAAAACAGATAAACATATTGTATCTTGCTGGGAGATGACTGATAAAGAGAAAGAAGAGTTTATGAGAACAGGAAAAATTTATTTATCAGTAATGGGAAATATACAACCACCAGTAAGTTTATATGTAGATAGGCCATACATAAGACAATAAATATATAAAAAATAGAGGTGTGATATGTCAAAGATAAGAGAATATTCAATATATAAAGGAGAAAAAGAAATATTTGTGGGTACTATTGAAGAAGTTATGAAACACTTTAATGTAAAAAAAGAAACTGTTTATTTTTGGGCAACACCAGCAAATAAAAAAAGAGCAGACACAGGAATTAGAACAGGAAGAAAACCTAGAAAAAAAGAGCAATCAGGTGTTAAAGTAGCTGTGAGGCTTTGGGAGGATAATGAATAATGAAGTTTGAAGATATAAAAAATATGTCAAAACAAGAATTTGAACAATTTTTATTTAATGTTCAAAGTAGCAATCAAAAGTTTTGTGTAAGATGTGGGAATTTTACATTAGATAGAATTACTATTTCTGTTGCTAAAAATGGAAACTCTCCACGAAAACTATGTAATATGTGTAAAGATTGCTATACTGATATGTTGGACTATTTAGGAGTAAGTGATATAGAGGAGTAAGAATGGGAAATTATAATAGTTGGAAAAGTGAAGATAGATATTATGATATATGCCCAATGTGCCGGACAGAAATTACCACAAAGGCACATGGTTTTGTTAAAAAAAGCGGATACATACACTAATAAAAAACTTACAAGACTATGTAAAGATTGTTATTTGAAGGTTTTGGATTTTATTGGTATTAGTGATATTGAACTAAACTAAAAGCAAAAAATATGCTGTTCATTAAATTGAACAGCTTGGATAATAAAAATACAAGAAAGGAGAGTTTATGGGAAAGACAGTACAAAGAAAGAGATTTAAAAACAAAAGAAATGTAACTTGTGAACAATGTGCAAACTGTATGTATGCAGAAAATGGCGATATGTATTGTGATGAACATGAAGAATTTGCATATGTATATGACGAATTTTGTCCGACTGAGGACTATATGTGGTGTAACGGAAAAAAATTTATAGAAAGGTAGTGAAGTACAAATGAAATTTTATGATAAAGAAATATACAATCGAAATGAAAAAATAAAAGCAGTAATAGTAATTATAATACCATTTTTAATAGGTTTTATAGTAGGATGTTTTACTATGAATATTGAAGCACAAGAAAAAATTGATGATCTAAATAAGTTGATAGAAGAAAAAGAAAATAAAATTAATGAACAATATGTAGAGTTAGATTCATTAAGAGAAACTATATATATGTATAACATATATGGAAAGTAGGTGTTGCAAATGATTACGTTTATAGCAGGACTATTAATAGGAGCAATTATTGGTGTTGGAATTATGTGTTTATTACAAGTAGCAAAGGATGATGAAAAATGAAAGTACATATATACAGAAAGAAGAATAAAAAATCGAAATTTGAAAAAACAAGAATATCAATATCTTTTAAAAGCAAAAATCAAATTCCATTATTAATGGTAGTTAGAGAGTATTATGATAAAAGGACAAATGAAATTGTTTTTGCAGAGATATTATTTGAGATTGAGTAAGGAAGGAGGGAATAATATGCCAACAGAAAATATGCAAGGAATATTACCTGGAAAAAATTTTTTTGAAGATCAAGCTGGATATATTAAAGAATTATGTACATATAAATCGAAAGAAGAGAACAACGATGATGCTGTAAATGCAATGGAGTATGCAGCAAAATGTATAACAGAAGGAGAAACATCTATGACGATTGAATTGCCAAAGGATAGAGTAAGACAAATACTAAAAATGACTGGATTAGAACGAATTACTAGAAAAAGATTTAAAAAACTATTAATGGGTTGTGGAATGCAGAGAAATGATGCAGAAGTAATTGCAGAGCAATTTTGCAATGAGAAAATACCATATACACCATTAGGTGTTCAACAAGTAATTGAAACAATTATAAAGGAAATCAAAGAGGAGCAATAATTCTATGAAATGTCCAGAAAGATACAATATTATGCAACATAATATAAGGAAACCGATATTTGATGAAGACAACATAGTAAGAGGAGAATACCACTTATTAATAGAAACACAACAATTTGAAAATTGCTACAAAGAGCAATGTGCTGCATGGGATAAAGAAAAAAATATGTGTAAAAAAATAGGAGGATGACTTATGATGAATGATAAAGAATTTATGAAAAATAATTGCAATAGATGTGTAAATAAATCAAATGAAAATGATTTATGCAATATAGTTGAAAAAATAAATGGTACATATGGATGTCCAAATGAAGATTGCATTAACATAAATGATTATATTAGAAATGAAGATGGGGATATAGGAATTGTAATAAAAATACTATTACCAGATGAGAAAATGGAATCAACATATTTTGTTTGTGATACTACAATGGCCAGTGCATATTTAGAAGAAATAAAAAAGCATAGTACAGACATACTTGATTTAATAGAACCAGGAGATGTGTTGGAAATTGAAGAAGATGGCGATATTTTTTATATAGGTATTAAGAAAGATACAACTACATTTAGTTATTCTGATATAAAAGAAAGTATAAGAAATAAAGAAGTTAAATTATTAAGAATATTAACACACGAGCAATTTGAAGAAAATAGTTTTAAATTGGAGGGTTGATATGAATGGAAATTTAGTAGGAAAACATGTTGTAACATATGATTATCATGAAGGAATAGTTATAAATCAATACAAACCTACAGGAAGAAACCAGGAAAGTGTGCATATACAACAAAAAGATGGTCGAATATGGTTCTGTCCAATTGATAACATTATAAAGATAAGGAGAAGAGTATGAAAGAAGAAAACGAAATGACTGAAGTTAATGTGTATATTGCTAAAATATATGCCATAACAAAACCAGAAAAAGCAAAAGAAATCGTTGAGAATGCAAAGAAAAAATCTAAAACATCAGGACTATCTTATAAAGAAGTATTATCAGAAGAATTTATAAACTTACTAGATAGTCCTGAGAAAAAAGATAATAAAAAAATTATGGAAATGAATTTCAATGGAAAAATAGAAGATATAAGTATGATGCTATTAAGTGCAGAAAGATATGCATTAGGAAGACAGACATATATAGTTCAATGGACCTGTGAAGTTATAGGTGGAAATACGCATCTACTTACAACAAAGGACTTGAAAGTAATGATTAGAGATATTGAACAATGCAATAATTATGGTTGGGATTGCGATAAGAAAGAATGGCTTGAATTATTAGATATATTAAAATTGATTTTATCAAAGAGGGAGGAAAATAAAAATGTATAGAATTAAAATTGAAAGGGAATTAAAGGAGTTAGAACAATTTGGATATAAAAAAGATATACAAGGAAATTACTCAAAAAAAGTAATGAAAGATACTAATAAAGGATGGACATATTTTGAAACAATTGAAATTAACAAAGAGGATAGAATTGTAAAAACTAGATTATATCAAGATGCAGCAGATCAAGAATGGATAGGATATATAGAGAAAAAAGGCAGATTTATTTATGACTTAGATGAAGCAGGATTACTAGAAGAAGTAAATATAACTAAATTAAATGAAATAAGATTTGATGAATTTTGTAAATTAAGAAAAGAAAATAAAGAATTAAAACAACAACATGAAGTTGCTATAAAATCATTACAAAATCAATATAAAGAACAAATAGAAGGACTTAAGGAAACAATAGTAACAATGACTGTGCATTCATATAATGCACAAGAGAGTTTTTTTAGTACAATAAGAAATATAGACAAAAAACTAGATTTGATATTAGGAGGTAAAAGATGATAGAAAAAGTAAATCCGGATCATCCAGATAAAGTAGCTGATAGAATAGCAGGAGCAATAGTAGATTTAGGATACAAAATACAGGAAAATCCTAAAATAGCAGTTGAAGTGTTAATAGGACATGGAAACTGTAAAATAATAATAGAAAGTTCAGTTAAATATAACGAAACAGATATATTTGATATAGTATATAGAATTACTAAAATTAATGATATTGCAATAGAAATAATATCTGCAGAACAAGATGAGTATTTAGCAAATAATCAAAAAGAAGAAATTAGATGTGGTGATAATGGTATATTTAAAGGAATGCCATTAACTGAAGAACAACAACAAATAAGTTATTTAGCACATCAAATTTATAATAGATATAAGAGTGATGGTAAATATATATTAGATATGTCAAACAATAAAGCAATTATATGTCAAAGTAACGCAAAAACGGAAGATTTAAAAAGTATTTATCCAACTGCAGTAATAAATCCGTTAGGAGATTGGACAGGCGGTATAAATGTAGACACAGGGGCTACCAACAGAAAAATTGGAAGTGATATGGCTGATAGTGTAACAGGTGGAGGACTTCATGGAAAAGATTTAAGCAAGGCAGATGTTTCTGTAAATATATATGCTTTTCTAAAAGCACAGGAGACAGGAAAAGAAGTAAAATTATGTTGTGCAATAGGAGACACAGAAATTGATGGAAAACCATATAAAGAAATAGTTGAAATAGCAAAAGAATATATAAATAAGTTGGGTGGCTTTGAAAAATTTGCAGAATGGGGATTATTTTAAAAGTAACAAATAATTAACAATGTAATAGGAGGTATATATATGCCAAAGAAAAAAGAAGATGAGACAAAACAAAATAAAATTCCTAAAAAAGTTGACAACAATGAAAAGCAAGAATCAGATAATAAAAAATTAGGTTGGGTACAAATATTAGTATTATTAGGTAAACCGATATGGGATGCACAGAAGAAAAAATGGAGAGTGTTAAGTGGCTACCAATCAGTATTAGGTAATCAAAATAATATTATTTTCTTTGAGGTGACTTTTACTGATACTCCTCACTGGGAAAACTTTATTGAAAAACAACTATATATTGATATTCCAAAAGAAAATGAAGATAAAACCAAAAGCGAAAAAAACTGAAATAAAAGTCTAAAATAATTGATAAAAGCGTTGGCTTTACTGGAAATGCGCGGTATAATGTGTGTCACAAGGAGGTATATAGTTATGTTAACAAAAAGATTTGGAATAGAAATCGAACTAACAGGAATAACAAAAGATACAGCAGCAAACGCAGTAAAGGAAATAGTAGGAGGAAGATTACAACATACAAGAGATAGTTATAATACCATAAAAATAAATGCAGCAGACGGTAGAACTTGGAAAATAATGAATGATGCAAGTATAAGAAAACAAAGCAAATGGGGAAATACAGAAGATAGAGCATATTCAGTAGAATTAGTAAGTCCAATATTAACAGCAGACGATATAGATAAAGTACAGGAAATAGTAAGAGCATTAAGAGCATCAGGAGGAAAAACAAATAGCACTTGTGGAATACATATACATTTAGATGGAGCAGATCATAATGTACAAAGCATTAAGAATTTTATAAATATAATAGCTAGTAAAAATGATTTGCTATATAAAGCATTACAAATAAAAGAAGAAAGAATGAGATGGTGTAAAAAGATGGACCAAAGATTAATAACTGAAATACAAAAGAAAAAACCAAAAACAATGCAACAAATAAAGGACATATGGTACAACGAAAGGAATGCAGGATTCCATAGTCATTATGACCAAAGTAGATATCATTTCTTAAACTTACATAGCTATTTTGAAGGAAACCATACGGTAGAATTAAGAGGATTTAATTCTACATTACATGCAGGAAAAGTAAAAGCATATATATTATTAGCATTAGCAATAAACAATCAAGCATTAACTCAAAGAAAGGCAAGTTGTAAAAAGACTCAAGAAGAAAATGAAAAATTTGCAATGAGAATATATTTAAATAGAATTGGATTTATTGGAGCAGAGTACAAAAACTACAGAGAACATTTAATTAAACATTTAGATGGTTCTTCAGCCTGGAGATTTGGTAGTGATAATCCAAAATATAAGAAAAATCAAAAGGAGGAAAAATAGTTATGAATAAAATATATATAGCTTATGGGAGTAATATGAATAAGGAACAAATGGCAATTAGATGTCCAAAAGCAATACCAATAGGAGAATATAGACTAAATGATTATAAATTAGAATTTAGAGGAGTAGCAAATATTATAAAATGCAAAGGTGCTGAAACACCAGTGGCCTTATGGAATATAACAGAAAGTTGTGAAAAATCTTTAGATAGATATGAAGGATATCCAAGATTATACAGAAAAGAATATATAAAACTAAAAATAAATGGACAAGAAATTATTGGAATGGCCTATGTCATGAATAAAGGAGAAATATCAGAACCTAGTAGCTATTACTACAATATTATAAAACAAGGCTATAAAGATTTTAATATTGATATAACACCATTAAAAAGAGCTCTGATAGAAAGTAAAAAAGAACAAAGATAAAATAGGACATTGTATTACATATCAAAAAACATAGAATTATAATTCACTAAAGCATATAGCATACAATTTGCCTAGAAAGAGAGGATTTTGTATGAGTAAATTTGAGATTTCTGAAAAAGAAAGTCAGTTTTTAAATTTGTTAGAACAAATTGTTACAGATGGAGTAGCAAGAGGAATAAAAAAGGGGATTGAACAAGCTAAAAATGAGGAAAGATTAAGAGAAAAAATAACATATGATACCAGGATTAAAAATACAAGATTATTATTAAAAAATTATAGAAGTTTTGTAAAGGCTTGTAAACAAGCAACATTTACTGAAAAGGAATTAGAAACAGCAACTGTTGAGGAAGTTTTAGACAAATTATTCTGTCAATCTTATGATGAAGTCACTGTAGTACAATCAATATTGACATCTAAGAAAAGAACAGAAATCATATTAACACATATAGAAAGAATTATAAATTTTTATATATTTGAATCTGAACAAAGTAAAAATGATGAAAAAATCCGAAAAGCACATATTTTGAATGATTTATATGTCGAAGGAAAATACAAACCAAAAATAAATGCGATGTCCGAAAAATACCATATAAGTGAAAGACAAATTAGACGTGATGCAAATTCCGCAATTGAAGAAATTGCAGTGCTTATGTTTGGAATAGATGGTATAAGAAAAATGTAATTTACAGATTACATTTTTGTCCAAAACTTGTCCTTGACACGTCATTGTCAATAATTTATAATAATAATATCAAAAAATATGTTTAAAAATAAATCCCCTTTTATTTTTTGAAATAAATTAGTAAAAAAGAACTTGTGAAATTAGTGTTTTACAGGTTCTTTTTTGATGCAAAAGAAGAAGGTATTATATATGAAATATGATATATGTATGAAGAGAGAATGTAAAAATTGCTTTAAGCAATTAGAATGTTTTAAGAAAGAAGGAAAGAAAGATGGAATTGAAAAAACAAAAAATAGGGGATTTGAAAATAGCAACATACAATCCCAGAAAAGAACTAAACGAAAAAGACAAAGAATACCAAAAAATAAAAAATAGCATTATAGAATTTGGATATGTTGCACCAATTATTATTAATGCAGACAAAACAGTAATAAGTGGACATCAAAGGATTAAAGTTCTAAAAGACTTAGGATATGAAGAAATAGATTGTATAGTAGTTAACTTTGATAAAAACAAAGAAAAATTACTAAATATAGCACTTAATAAAATATCTGGAGAATGGGATTATCAAAAACTAGAAAGTATATTTAATGAGTTAGATGAAAATAATATTGATTTATTAATTACAGGTTTTGATGAAAAAGAAATTAATAAGCTAATAAAAGAAACAGAAGAAACAATGAACGAAAATACAGAAATAGATTTAGATGATTTCAATGATGACAAATTCCAATGTAAATGTCCAAAATGTGGTTTTGTTTTTGATATGAATGAGCAAACAGGAAGTGAAATGATATGAAAGAGTATAATTGGTATTTAAAAGATATAAATAATATACCAAAGAATAATTATAAAGTCTTTTCATGTTTTTCTTGTGGTGGTGGTTCGACAATGGGATATAAGTTAGCAGGATATGAAGTTATTGGAAATTGTGAAATCGATAAAAAGATTAATGAAATTTATGTTAAAAATAATCATCCAAAATATAATTATTGTATGGGAATTCAAGAAATGAATAAGTTAAAAGAGTTTCCAAAAGAATTATATAATTTAGATATTTTAGATGGAAGTCCTCCTTGTAGTACGTTTTCATTATGTGGGGAAAGAGAAAAAAACTGGGGGAAAAATAAAAAATTTAGAGAAGGCCAAACAAGTCAAGTATTAGATGACTTGTTTTTTGAGTTTATAGACCTGGCAGATATATTGAAACCTAAAGTAATTGTTGCAGAAAATGTAAAAGGATTAATACAAGGTAATGCTAAAGGATATGTTAATTTAATTATCAAAAAATTAAATGAAATTGGTTATAATACACAGTTATTTTTATTAAATGCAGCAAGGATGGGTGTACCTCAAAGAAGAGAAAGATTATTTTTTATTGCAATTGATAAAAATATCAATATTCCCAAAATAAAACTGGATTTTAATGAAAGACCAATAAAATATGAGGAAATAAAAGATAGCGATTATAAACCACTAAATAAAAATACTTTGACATATGAAAGGTGGAAAAAACGAATAGCAAGAGATGTAAAGCTAAGTGACACCATAAAAAGAACAGAAAAGGGAAAAATAAGCTGTTTTAATACTCAATATTTAAAAGATGACAGGACACCTGCAACAATAGCTGCTGGAGGAAGCCCACCATTAAGATATGATGTACCAGGATATGCAAGTGATAAAGACATAATAACAATACAGACATTTCCTCAAGATTATGATTTTATGGGAATGAATGTGCAATATGTATGTGGAATGAGTGTACCACCAATTATGATGAAGAAAATAGCAGAGCAAATAAAAATACAACTACTAGATAGAATGAAAAGAGGCGATGAAAATGAATATACAAATAATCAAAATTGATAAACTAATACCAGCAACATATAATCCGAGAAAAGATTTAAAGCCAGGAGATCCTGAATATATCAAAATAAAAAATAGCATAGAAAATTTTGGTTATGTAAGTCCCCTAATAATAAATAAAGATATGACTGTTATAGGAGGACACCAAAGACTAAAGGTATTAAAAGAGTTAGGTTTTACTGAATTAGAATGTATTGTAGTAGATTTGGATAAGACAAAAGAAAAAGCATTAAACATAGCATTAAATAAAATACAAGGTGATTGGGATGAAGAAAAATTAGAAGTATTATTACAAGAGTTGAAATTAGATGATTTTGATACCAATTTAACTGGTTTTGATTTTGATGAAGTTGATGAGATTTTAAAAGATGTTACTGGAAGCAAAGAAGATAATTTTGATATTGATTCTGCATATGAAGAAATAGAAGAACCAATTACAAAGCCAGGAGATATTTGGATATTAGGAAATCACCGCTTGATGTGTGGAGATAGCACGCAAAAAAATGATATTATGCGTCTTATAAATAATCAAGACGCAGATATGCTTCTTACAGATCCTCCATATAATGTTGACTATGTCGGAAAAACTGCTGAAGCATTAAAAATAAAAAATGACAATATGAGTGATAATCAATTTTATGAATTCTTAAAAAAAGTATTTGAAAATATGTATAGTGTTACAAAAGAAGGAGCATCTATATATGTTTTTCATGCAGATACAGAAGGTCTTAACTTTAGAAAAGCTTTCAAGGATGCAGGATTTAAGTTGGCAGAATGTTTAATTTGGAAAAAAGATTGCTTTGTAATGGGAAGACAAGATTATCAATGGCAACACGAACCTATATTATATGGATGGAAAGAAGGAGCAGCTCATTATTTTGTGAATGATAGAACACAAAGCACAATATTAGAATTTGACAGACCAAAGCAAAGCACATTACACCCTACAATGAAGCCTATAGACCTTATTGCTAAATTAATGAAAAATTCGAGTAAAGAAGGTGACATCATATTGGATTTATTTGGAGGTAGTGGCAGCACTATTATTTCCGCAGAACAATTAAATAGAAATTGCTATACGATGGAACTGGATCCAAAATACTGTGATGTTATTGTAAAACGCTGGGAAACACTAACAAATAAAGAGGCAATTTTAGAACAAAGGTAGGTGGGTGATATGATGTGATAAAAGATAGTAACAAAATTTCCAAAATAAAAAGAGACTATAAAGCAGGAAAAACCTACAATCAAATTGCTGAAAAACATGGTGTCACTTACAATGAAGTTATTTATTTAGTAAAAAAGATGAAATGGACAAGGGAAAGTAATTTAAGCAAAGTAAAAAAAGGAAATCAAAACGCAAAAGGAAATAAAGGCGGACCTGGAGCAGAAAAAAGAAATAAACGAGCACTCAAAACGGGAGAATATGAAACAATATATGATGATTTACTAACAGATGAAGAAAAACAGATTATGCAACAGACAGAATTATATGATAAAAAATATCAAATAATGTCTGAAATAAAAATATTATCAATTAGAGAAATACGAATATTAAAAAAAATAGAGGATTTGCGAAATGGCAAAGAAATGAGTATTGTAAAAATGTCCAAGAGTTCATCTAACAATGTATCTTATAGAAATAATGGAACATTAACAACTACAGAAGCAGAAAGTACAACCAAAATCATAAAAGAATTTGAAGAGTCGCTTACCAGAGTACAAGAAGCCAAAAGAAGATATTTAGACAGCTACCATAAGATAGAAAATGATGACAGAAAACTTGAATTAGAATTGATTAGATTAGAAAGAGAAATTGCAAAAGAAGGAACTAATGATCCAGAAAATATGAAGGATGATAGTTTCATAAAAGCACTTGACGATAGTGTTGATAGTACATGGGATGATTATGATGAAGAAGAGTCAAAACAAGAATAATTTAACTCTTGATGAGAGAATTTCTAATCTAAAAAAACAAGTTATGCAAAATGCAATAACTTTGAGAAAGAAAATAAGAAATGGTACTGTATTCAAGTTTAAAAAGTTTAGTAAAAAGCAAAAGAAAGTATTAACCTGGTGGAATGACAAAAGTCCAGTAAAAGATAAAAATGGAATAATTGCTGATGGTAGTATCAGAGCTGGAAAAACATTGTCTATGTCATTATCATTTGTATTATGGGCTATGACAAAATTTAAAGGTCAAAACTTTATTATGGCAGGAAAAACAGTAGGAGCATTTAGAAGAAATGTTCTTTTTTGGCTTAAACTGATGTTAAGAGTTCAAGGCTACCAAATAAAAGATAGAAGATCAGACAATTTAGTAGAAATATCAAAACGGAGAAAGAATTAATTATTTCTATATTTTTGGCGGTAAGGATGAACGAAGCCAAGATTTAGTACAACGGAATAACTGCTGCGGGCGTGTTTTTAGATGAGGTTGCATTGATGCCAGAGTCATTTGTAAATCAAGCATTAGCAAGATGTTCTGTAAAAGGTAGCAAATATTGGTTTAACTGCAATCCAGAAGGGCCAAATCACTGGTTCAAGATAAACTGGATAGATAAAGCAAAAGAAAAAGGAATTATATACTTACATTTTACAATGGATGATAACTTGAGTTTATCTGAAGAAGTAAAAGAAAGATATAAGCAAATGTTTATAGGTGTTTTCTATCAAAGGTTTATATTAGGTTTATGGGTACTTGCTGAAGGTATTATATATCCTAATTTTGATAGATTAAAACATTGTGTAAAGAAAACAGATATCCCTAAAAAATTTGATTATTTTTATGTAACATCTGATTATGGAATAACAAATCCACAGGTGTTTTTATTATGCCGGAATAAAGTATATAAATGGAAAACCTCATGTATGGATATTAGACGAATATTACAATAAAGGGACGAAGAAAAATAAAAACGGCCAAGAAGAAAAAATTACTAAAACTGATGATATGTTTCTTAAAGACTATAAAAAGATGGTAAAAGATATTGAAGTTAGAAAAGTAATTATAGACCCATCAGCCACATCCTTAATCAATCTATTTAAGCAAAATAAAATTGCTGTAAAAGAAGCGGATAATGCAGTAATTGATGGAATTAACTTAGTATTGAATTGGCTAGATGAAGAGAGGATACATATTGTAGAATCAAGATGCAAAAATATCATCAGAGAATTCAATTCATACATTTGGGATGAAAAAGCACAAGAAAAAGGTGAGGACAAGCCTATTAAACAAAATGACCATGCTCTTGATGCTTTAAGATACTTATTACAAACACTATTCCCTAACAAGAAGAGGGGAGCATATTTTGTAAAATAAAGGAGAGAATTAGAATGATAACAGAAATGGACAGAGTAAAAATGATAATAGCTGAAGGCGCAAAAAAAGGATTAGCTTTATCAAAATTTATTGATACACAAATAAATGAATTCAAGCAATCAGATAGCTTTAAAGAAATGATAGAGGGTAGTAAATATTTTAAGAATGATGGAGATATAAAAAAGAAAAAAAGAATATTTATAAATGAAAAAGGACAAGAAGAAGTAGCCCCACATTTAAAAAATTATCAATTAAAACATCCAATTATTTATAAGATGATAAATCAAAAAGCTGGGTATCTATTAAGAAAAAAACCAACTATAAAACAAGTAATAGGTAAAGACGAATCTGAAGATCCAGATTATAAAGAAATACTAAAAGGAATATTTAATAATAAAATGCATAAAAGATTAAAATATACTTTGATAGAAGCGGTAAAAAGAGGTATAGGATGGTGGCAGTTATATATTGATGAAGAAGGGGATTTAAAAGTAAGATTAAGATATGCAACAAGAATTATACCTTTATGGCAAGATGAAGAACATGAAATATTAGATGCAGTAATAATGACTTATGAAGTTGAAGTATATACAAGTGAATATGAAAAGGAAAAAAGGACGAAAGTAGAGTACTGGGATTTAGATGGAGTAAGATATTATATTTATGATGGTTCTAATTTAATTGAAGATGTGGAAGAAGTTGAAAAGAAGAGTGATTTAGTTATCAAAAAAGATACTGAAGGAACAAGTATTTTAGCACATTTTAAAATAGGAAATACACTTCATATATGGAAAAAGATACCTTTTATATATTTCAAATATAATGGTGATGAAATGCCATTGATACATTTATTAAAAACATTAGTAGATTGCTATGATGAATTATGTTCAAAAACAGCAGATACAATATATGATGCACCAGACGGTGTCAATACAGTAAAGAATTATCAAGAAGAAGCGGGTACTTTCCAAAGAAACCTTGCAACATATAATACAGTATTTCTTGATGAAGATGGGGAGTATGATAGAAAAAATATAGAATTAAATATAGAGGCTTTCAAAAGTTTTATTGAACAATTAAGAAAAGATATCTATGAAGGTGGTTCTGGTGTAGATACACAAAGTGAAAAATTTGGAACACAAGAATCTGGTGTGGCACTTAAACAATTGTATGCAGATTTAGATTTAGATTGCAGTAATATAGAAACAGAATTTAAAAGCAGTTTAGAGTATTTTATGTTTTTTTATGATAATTGGATTGAGATGACACAAGGAAAAGATTATACAGAAAAGGAAGTTGAATTTATATTTAATAAAACAATGACAGTAAATGAAAAAGAATTAATAGAAAATTGTAAAAATTCAATTGGAATGATAAGTAATCAGTCAATTACTGAACATCATCCTTGGGTTTCTGATTCAGAGGATGAAATGGAAAAAATGGAAAAAGAGCAAAAAAAAGAGATGGAACAACAAGAGAGTGAATACGATAAGATGATAAAAGAACTAAAAAACACTAATACTGATAATTCTACTAATAAAGATGGTGCAAAAGTTGGTGATAAGTAATGAGTAATAATGCAGAGTATTGGATAAAAAGATTTGAAGAACTTGAAAAAGCACAAATACTGAATGAATCTAAATATATTACAGAATTACAAGAAGTTTATGAGAAAACACTAAGTGAAGTAAAGAAAGAAATAAATAATTGGTTAGTGAGATTTGCTGTAAATAATCAAATTAGTATCAATGAAGCTAAAAAGTGGTTGAATACTCAAGAACTAAAAGAATTAAAGTGGAGTATAGAAGAATATATAAAATATGGCCAAGAAAATGGCATAGACTTAATTTGGAAAAAACAATTAGAAAATGCAAGCGCAAGGGTCCATATTTCAAGGTTAGAAGCACTAGAAATACAAATACAACAACAAATTGAAAAACTATATTACAATGAACAACAAACTACAAATGATTTTATCATTGAGTCGTATAGAGAAACTTATTATAAAACAGCATATGAGTTACAAAAAGGTTCAAATGTAGCTTTTAAATTTGCAGCACTGAATATTGATACAATTCAAAAAATAATATCAAAACCATGGACAAGTGATGAACAGACATTCTCAGATAGAATTTGGAAAAATAAGAAAGCATTAATAGATACTTTACAGAAAGATTTAGAAAAAGCATTAAGAGGAGATGCAGATGAAGTAATAGATAAAATTTCAAAAGATTTTGATGTGGCCAAAGGTAAAGTAGGAAGATTAGTAATGACAGAATCAGCCTTTTTTGCAAGTGATTCAAGAAAAAAATGCTTTGAAGAACTATGGGTACAAAAATATATAAATATAGCAACATTAGATTCAAGAACATCAGAAGAATGTAGAGAAATTGACGGAAAAATATTTGATATGAAAGATTATAAAATAGGAGTCACTGCACCGCCTTATCATATTAGATGTAGAACAACAACAGCACCATATTTTGAGGATGAATTTGAATTTGGAGAAAGGGCAGCTAGAAATACAGACGGAAAAACCTATTATGTACCTAGAAATATTACATATAATGAATGGTTAGAAAAATATGTGAATTCAGATCCAGCAACTAAAAAAGCATTTGAAACAGATATAAAGATGAATAAAAATAAATCTTCTGATTATGAACAATATAATAGATATAAAGAAACATTAGGAGATGAGGTACCTAAAACATTTGATAAATTCCAGGAAATGAAGTATAATAATATAGACGAGTGGAAAAACTTAAAAGCACAATATTCTGATGCTTTGGGTATTACAACAGAGGAAAGAGCCAAAACATATATTAGTAATGTGAATAAACTAATAAATCAAGGAAAGCAAGATAAACACATATTAGGGAGTAATAATTATACAGAAGGAAGAAGTTATTTGACAATATCTAAAGAAAGAGCACAAGAATTAATTAACCAATATGCTGGAAAAGGTACATTAGAATTTAGTGATAGTGGTAAATGGAATAAAAAAGAAATTATAACATTAGATGAACCAATAGGAGTAGTAAAAAATAAAAATGAAGAAATAGAAACAAATAGTTTTAAAATACATTACAGTAAAACTGGAACACACATTGTCCCATATAGGAAAGGTGGAAATAAAAATGAAAGGTAAAAATTTAGAAGAATTATTAAATAAAAAAATAAGATTAACTACATTTAATGGGAATGAATATGAAGGAATAGTTGTAGGATATGTACCCGCACAAGATAACGAACCAGAAGTTGAAGAAATTAGCATTCAAAATGCAAAAGATAACAAAACATATTCGATATTTGAAAATGAAGTAAAAAATATGGAAGTGCTTGAAAAATAAAGAAAAATCGACGCACGAGGATTGAATATAAGGCGATTTAATTTTAAAGACATATAGTTTTATATGTCTTTTTTTTGGTGTCTGTAATTATAGTGGCAGATTAAATGGATTCTTAAACAACCATAAAAAAGTTATAAAGGTAGGTATGTATGTTTACATACTTATTTTTTATATATCACGATTTTGTATGTTGTTCGATAACAACACCAGGTCGGAGGCGTTGCTCCGTATAAAAACACGAATACCTGTATTAGAAGGGAGAAAACATGAAAAGAGAAGAGCTAAAAGCTATGGGATTAACAGATGAACAAGTAGAATCTGTTATGGCCAAAAATGGTGCAGAGGTTGCTGCACTTAATACTCAGATTACAACCTTAAAATCTGAAAAAGCACAGTTAGAGAATGACAAAAAAGTTATTACAAAAGAAAAAGAAGATAAAGAAAAAGCAATTGCAGATTTACAAAAAGATAGCATTTCAAAAGAAGAATATGACAAAAAAGTTAAAGAAATCGAGGAAAATGCAAGAAAAGAAAATGAAGAATATGTTTATAATGATTTATTAAATAAAGGTCTTGATGATGCCAAAGTGCTAAAAGACGAAATTACAAGAACAGCAATAATTTCATTAATAAACAAAGATAAAGATAAAACTAAAATCTCTGATGATAAGAAATCAATAGTCGGATTAAAAGAATTAATTGAAGACTATAAAAAACAAGCACCTCATTTCTTTGAGAAAAAAGCCTCTGGATATTCGCCAGTAGATCCAGAAGGAGACAAAGGTGATGGCGATGGCGAAGTTAGTATGGCTTCTAATTTTGCTAAAAGAAATAATGCTGAAGATAAAGCAGAAAAAAGCCAATTCTTTGATTAAAAAAATTTAGGAGGTAACTATTATGTATGTTAAAAGTGAAGAAGTAAATGAAGTTAATTTTTTAGCATCTGCTAAATACCGTAATTTCACAAGACAATTTAGTCCAGATGGTGTAACAGCAAATGCAAAAGGTAGAAAAATCATAAAGGCAGGTACTGTTTATAGAAATTCAAATGGGGTTGCTATTGGTTTAGTATTTAATGATGTTGATGTAACAGAAGGTAAACAACCAGGTGCAGTTATGTATGAAGGCTGGGTACTAGCAGCAAGATTACCAGAAACAATATCTGCAGAAGATAAAGCAACAATGACAGGTATTCATTTTAAAGACGAATATGAAGAACAAGAACCAGCAGAAGATGACTCTGAACAAACAGAATTACAAGGATAAAAAATAATAAAAATAGGAGGAAATTATAATGGGAAAAAGTGTATTAGAATTATTTAGTCAAAAAGAAGTTTTAAATTATCAAAAGGATAGAAAATATCCTGCATTAATGGGAGAGGAATTATTCCCAGAAGTAAAGAAAAGATCATTAAAATTTGATATGATTGTAAATAAAAGTAAAACACCAGTTATTGCAAGTGTGCATGGATTTGATACAGAATCTGAAATCGGTCAAAGAAAAGCACAAAAGAAAGCTATTGAATTAGCATTAATTAAAAGAAAATTACCTTTAACAGAGGAAGATATAATTGCTTTAGAATCACCTAGAAACGAAGCAGAAAAAGAAGAATTAATGCAAGAAGTATATGATGATATAGATGCATTAGTTCAAGGTGTTAGAGCTAGAGTAGAAGTAATGAGAATGGAAATTCTCGCAAAAGGAACAGTAACTTTAGATGAAAATGGTTTAGATGCGGTTATTGATTATGGTATTCCAGCAGCACATAAAGTTACAAATGTTGATTGGAGTATAGCTACAGCAAATCCTATCAATGATATGATTTCTTGGTACAATAAAATGACTGTTAAACCAAAGAGAGCTTTAACTTCTAATACTGTACTAGCAAAAATTCTTTCAAATCAAAATGTTGTTAATGCCTTATTTGGTAAAGATACAACAAGAATAGCTAGTATTGGGGAATTAAATACTTACTTAGAAAGTTTGAAATTACCAAAAATATATACTTATGATGAGGTATATAGAAAGGTAAAAGAAGATGGAACTGAAGAAATAAAAAGATACTTTCCAGAGGATTCATTTGTAATGTTCCCAGAAGGAAAATTAGGAGAAACATTATATGGTCCAACTGCAGAAGAGATTAGACTTCAAAGAGATCCATCAATAGATATTAGACAAGTAGGAAAAATATTAGCTATGGTATATGAAGAGGATAAGGATCCTGTATCAACATGGGAAAAAGCTGTGGCTACTGCTCTTCCAACATTCCCATATTCAGATGAGGTATTCCAAGCTACTATGAAATTATCATAAGATAAAGGCAAATAAGCCTTTATCTTATTTTGAAAGGAGAAAGAAATGAAAAGAAAAGTAAGAGTAAAAGGTCCAGGAGTTAAGTTAAATAATATATGGTGTTATATTGATGAAGTAGCAGTAATAGATGAAGCACAGTATGAAGAGAACAAAGAATATGTAGAAGTTATTGAAGAAATAGAAGAAAATCCAAATACAAAATTAAAGGAAGAAAACAAAAGTGTTGATGGTAGCGACATAAATGTCGGTACCAATGAAACAGAAAAAGAAATTAGTGAAGAACAACCCAAGGAAGAGTCAGAAGATAATATTGGCGAGAATACTCAAGAAGATACAGGAGAAAATGGAGAAGATAATGAAGGCGAAGACGAAGAATTAGAAGCATTAAGAGAAAGAGCAAAAAAATTAGGAATTAATGTAACTCATAATATGAAAAAAGAAACAATTATAAAAAAGATTGAAGAAAAAGGATCCAAAACAGGAGAAGACCAAAATCCAGAAGGAGAGTAGGTGATATTATGTCAGTTTTAGAAAAGTTAAAAAGTAAAACAAATAATATAGATGTTGAACAATTAAAGAAAAGGTTAGTAAAAGAATTAAAACTAACAGCTGATAATAAAGATGCTATTGCTCAAGTAGAATATTCATTATTAGATACATTAGTTATAATTTTAGATACTATTCATCAACCCAAAATACCAGATGGATTATATACAACATGGCTAAGGATGACAAAAGATTATTGGTATTTAAATGGTTATGATAAATTATTTAACGATACATCAGAAGAAGAAGGGAATTCTAAATCGAATGTAAAGGTTAAAAGTTTACAGATTGGTGATACAACAACAACTTTTGCAGATACAAGTTCACAAGTAGAAATAAACGGTATTATATATAGTACAGGTACCGTTGAATATTCTGAGGATGGACTAATAGAAAAGTATAAAAAAGATTTATATAGGCATAGAAAGATGAGGTGGTAACTATGGATTATATTGCTATAGCTAGAAAAGAAATAGAAAGTCATTATGATTCTGTTTGTGATATTATAGAGCAACAATCAGTAGTAGAAAATAATATTACAAAAAATAAAAATGAAGTTACTGTCGAGTCACAAAAGCCTTGTAGAATTTCTTTTGAAGATATATACGTAAATACAGAAACAGATACCGAATCTAAAAAAAATCAGAAAATCAAATTATTCATAGCACCAGAATTAGTAATTAAACCTGGAAGCAAAATTGTTGTTACTGGAAGAGGTAGAACCACGACATATAAAAATAGTGGAGAACCAGCTATTTATAACACACATCAAGAAATAATGCTCGAGCTATGGAAAGGTTGGGCTTAATATGGCTAAATGGGGAGAGTGTGATTTTAGTGAGATAGAAAAATTGCAAAAGCAATTTGAAAGATTATCTAAAATAGATATAGACAGATTTTGTCAAGAGGTGGCAAAAGAACTTGCAGCAAGACTACTCTCAAAAGTAATTCCGAGAACACCAGTAGGCCAAGGAAGTTTTGAGGTTAAAGGTGGAAAAAGATACACAATAAAAAGTGGAGGAACACTAAGAAGAGGATGGACTGCAAATACTGAAGCAGAAGCTGAGGGAGGAGCAGTACCAGATGCAACAACGTATGCAAAATCTTTAAGAATTGCTAGAATGGGAAATAATTATATAATAATAGTAGAAAACCCTGTAAAATATGCTTCTTATGTAGAATATGGTCATCGCCAAGAACCTGGAAGATATGTGCCAGCAATAGGTAAAAGATTAAAAGCGTCTTGGGTTGAAGGAAAGTATATGTTGACTATATCTGAAAAGGAACTAGAATCTGAAATTCCAGCATTGATTGAAAGAAAAATGAAAAAATATATAGAGGAGTGTTTTAATAATGGTTGATAGTGTTGTAAAAGAAGTAGTAATCGGCATAGCTACAAAAATTAATAAGATATATGATAATAAATATCCTATTTATACTGATGGAGAGCAACAAGGAGTTGATAAACCTTGTTTTTTTATTAAATATTTAAAAGGCGAAGAAAATAGAGAAATAGGATTACAAGATAGATTTTATAAAGATAAATTAAATTTTGTAATTATAGGTTATACAGAAGATGGAGATTCTGAGATTCTATACGATATGATAGATAAATTATATGAGTTAGAATATATAGAACTTACTGATAAGACTCTATTACGAGCTGATAAATTACACCCAGAAGTTGAAGATGGGATTTTACATTTCTTTATAGATTATGCAATATTTATTAAGAAAGATGAAACTACAACAATTAAAATGGATAATTATGATTTAACTGGGGAGGTAAAAAAAGATGAAAACATCTAAAAAGGAAATAAAAAAAGTAACTGAAGATAAATTTACAAAAGAGCAAATTGTTAATTCTAAAACTTTTATTAATAACAGAGATTTATTAAATGCTGTGTTAGAAGATAAAAGCTATAGTAAAAATGAAATCAATAAAATAATTGAAAATTATAAGAAAGGAAAGGTGAACTAATATGTCATTAGGCGGAGGAACTTTTATAAGCCAAAATAAAAAATTACCTGGTACATATATTAATTTTGCATCTGCACAAAGCGCCTCATCATCAATTGGAGAAAGAGGAGTAGCTGCAATGGCAATTGAAATGGACTGGGGAAAAGATGGAGAAATAATTGAAGTCACATCTGAAAGTTTTGCAAAAGATTCTTTAAAAATATTTGGATATGATTATTCAAATGAAAAATTAAAAGGATTAAGAGATCTATTTAAAAATATTAAAAAAGCATATTTTTATAGATTAAATTCTGGAAATAAAGCAACAACGGATATTGCTACTGCAAAATGTAGTGGTACACGAGGAAATGATTTGAGAATAGTAGTTGCAAAAAATATAGATGATGATACTAAATATGATGTTAGTACATATTTAGGAACAAAAGAGGTTGATAAACAAACCATAAAACAAGTTAGTGAATTAGTAGATAATGATTATGTAACATTTACTATGGAAACTCTTGAAGTTACTGCAGGTAAAGCTTTAACTGGAGGAACAAATGGAGATGTAAGTGGAGAAGCTCATCAAAATTTCCTAGATAAATTAGAGTCATATCAAGTAAATGCAGTAGGTTGTACTGCAAAAGATCAGTCTACATCTAATTTGTATGTTCAATATGTTAAAAGATTAAGAGATGAACAAGGTATAAAGTTCCAAGTAGTATTATATAATAATGCTGCAAATTATGAAGGTGTTGTGAATGTTAAAAATTCTACTGTTGAGGATGAATCAGCACTTGTTTATTGGGTAACCGGAGTAATTGCTGGTTGCGAAATAAATAAATCAAATACAAACAAGACATATGATGGAGAATATACTATAAATGCTGATTACACACAAGCTCAATTAGAAACCTCAATTGATAATGGGGAATTTGTACTTCATAAAGTTGGAGACGAAATTAGAGTGTTAGTAGACATTAATAGCTTAGTAGATACAACAAGTGAAAAAGGAGAGGTATTCAAATCTAATCAAACAATAAGAGTATTAGATCAAATTGCTTCAGACGTTGCTAGTGTATTTAATTCTAAATATCTCGGAAAAATAGCAAACAATGAAGCTGGAAGAACTTCACTTTGGAGCGATATTGTTACATTGTTTAAAGATTATCAAACTCTTCAAGCAATTGAAAATTTTGAAGATGATGATATAAGTGTTGAAATAGGAAATGATAAAAAGTCAGTAACTATTAATACAAGTGTACAGGTAATTAATGCAATGGAAAAATTATATATGACAGTAGTTGTAGAATAAAAGGGGACAAGTAATTGTTCTCTTAATTTTTTTATAAGGAGGAATTAAGAAATGGCTAATATAACAATGAATGCAAAGGATGCCATTAGTGCAAAACTAGCTGAATGCTTTGTTACAATTGAAAATAGAAGATATTTGTTAATGCAAGGTAAAGATTTTGAGGCAAAATTTGAGAAAACAAAAAAGGAAATTAATATATTAGGTAAAACTGGTTCTGGTAACAAATCAACAGGTTGGAAAGGAACAGGTAAAATTACTATATATAAAAACACATCAATATTTGATGAATTAATGGAAAGATATAAAAACACAGGAGAAGATGTGTATTTTGATATCCAGGTAACAAATGATGATCCTACATCTGCAGCAGGAATTTGTACAATGGTATTCAAAGGATGTAATGTTGATGGTGGAGTTTTAGCAGCATTTGATGTTGATGGAGATTTCTTAGAACAAGAAATAAACTTCACATTTGAAGACTTTGCAAATCCAACTAAATTTACACAACTAGCAGGTATGCAATAATAAGCAAAAAAATTAAAACTAGAAAGGAAAGATAAGATATGAGTTTAGAAAGTTTTATGTTGAAAGATGAAGTAAAAGAAGTAGAATATATTGCTTCAAGTAGATTTAAAGATAAAGAAGGAAACATTGAAAAATGGAAATTAAAAACTATTACTGCAGATGAGAATGATAATATAAGGAAACAATGTTATAAACAAGTTCAAGCTGGAAAAAGAATGAAACAAGAATTTGATACTGTAAAATATTTAGAATTATTAGCAGATAAATGTATTGTTTATCCAGATCTACACAATGTAGATTTACAAAACTTTTATGGAGAAATGGATTCAATTAAATTACTAAAAAAACATTTATTAAATCCAGGAGAATATGATGATCTTATGTCTGAAATTCAAAGAATAAATGGTTATAGTTTAGAGGATGCGGTTGAAGAAGCAAAAAACTAATTCAAGAAGGTGATAGTGAAGCTGTATATGCTCACTTTTGCCTTCAAAAACTTCATAGATTTCCGCATGAATTTTTAAATTTAGATTTTAAAGAAAAAGCCTTTGTCATTGCATCAATACAATTAAGAGTAGAAGATGAGAAGAGAGAGGCAGCTAAAATAAAGAAAAAGTAAAAATATCTTATTTTTTCTAAAAGGAGGAAAATATGGCTACTATAAGAAGTTCAATAGTGGTTCAAGATATGGCTTCCTCTGTTTTCGCTAGGATAAATTCAAATCTAAATAGAACAACTAGAGGTTTTAAAAATTTAAATAATGAAATGTCAGTTGCACCTACAAAAGCTATAAACAATGCCGAAAAATTAAATCAATCAGCTTTACAAACAGAATTAACTTATCAAGCAGAATTGCAAGTATTAAGACAAGTAGAAGCTGAAGCAAGAAAAATAATAGCTGCTGAAGGTACTCAGACAGCAAGAGCACAAGACATTATAGCGAGTGTAAGAGAGCAAAGAAGTTTAGTACAAAGTTTAAAAGGAAATTATGATAACGTTGCAAAAAGTATAAAAAATGGACATGATAATCAAGAGCAATTTAACAATAGTATAAATACTGCAAATACTAGTAGTAATACCCTTTTAAGTACGATAAAGAATATTGCTCTTACTCTTGGTGGAATTACTGCAGTAAAAGGTGTAGTTGATCTGTCTGATGCAACAACAAGTAATAGGGCTAGATTGGAATTAATTGTAGATGACAATGGTAGTGTCGCTGATTTAGAAAATAAAATTTTTGCTATGTCTAATAGAACAAGATCAGATTTTCTTGCAACAACAAGTGTAGTATCTAAATTAGGAATATTAGCAGGAGAAAGTTTTGAAAGTACTGATGAAATAGTTGCTTTTACAGAGCTTATGAATAAAAACTTTGCTATTTCTGGAGCAAGTATTCAAGAGCAGACAGCAGCGATGTATCAATTGACTCAAGCAATGGCAGCACGGCAAATTACAAGGAGACGAGTTCCGTTCTATTATGGAAAATGCACCACTTTTAGCTGAGGCAATTGCTGAATATACAGGAAAATCTAAAGGAGAGTTAAAAGAATTATCCTCTGAAGGATTAATTACAGCAGATATCATAAAAAATGCCATGTTTGCTTCTGCAGACCAAATAAATGCAAGATATAATAAAATGCCTATGACGTGGGCACAAATTTGGACTAGAATTAAAAATGTGGCTATTAAAGCATTGGATCCAGTATTAGTAAAAATAAATGAATTAGCAAATAATCAACAAGTTCAAGAAATGTTTAATATGTTTATAAATGGAGCAAGTTTAGCGGCACAAGCAATATTAGCATTAATTGAAGGTATATCATGGTTAGTAAGTGTATTAGAACCAGTTGCACCAGTAATTCTTGGAATAGTCGCTGCATATGTAGCATTTAATATTATTTCTGGAATTGTAAGTGGAGTATTGGCAATTATGAGTTTAGTACAAGGAATACAAGCTGCTGCTAGTATGATGCAAGCTGGAGCAACATTATCAGCTACTGCTGCACAATGGGGATTGAATACTGCATTACTTGCTTGTCCAATTACATGGATTGTAATATTAATTATTGCATTGATAGCAGTTTTAGCATACCTATGGTTTACCAACGATCAAGTTGCGTATGGTATTTTATATCTATGGGATGCTTTACAATTAGGAATTATGGCGGCAGGATTAGGAATACAAGCAGTTTGGTATGCATTACAATTAGCTGCATTATTTTTATGGCTTGGAATTCAAACTGTTGTATTAGGTTTAATGACAGCCTGGTATGGTTTCCAAACTGGAGTTGAAGCTGTTTGTCTTGGAGTATTAACAATATTTCAAGGCTTATATAACGGAATAGTATCTATTGTTAATGCAATCATAACAGTATTAAATAAAATACCAGGAGTTGAAATAGACACAGTCGAGGCAGCACATTTTGCAGATGATTTTGCAGATAAAATGGCAAATAATATTATTGACAGAAATTCAAAATTGCAAGAAATGGCTAGCCAAATGGATGGAACTATGGATCAAATAAATACTATTAAGGGAAAAATGGGGACAGACCTTAGTGCTTCTGCTACTAATATTCAAAATAAAGCAATAGAATTAAATTCTACTAGACAAGATAGAGTTGATAGTAGAAATGATTGGGCTAAGGGTGCTGGAGATGCAGTAAAAAATGCACTAAGTAATTTTTCTTTAGATACATCAGGCTTTGGAACGGATAATGCAGGTACTCTTGGAGACATTGCTGGAAATACCAAAGATATTGCAAATAATACTGCTGAAATATCAGAAGAAGATTTGAAATATTTAATCGATTTAGCTGAAAGAGATACAATTAATAGATTCACAACTGTACCATTAACAATTAATTTAACAAATAACAACAGTATAAATGGCGAACAAGATATAGACGGAATTGTAGATCAAGTAACTAATAAATTAACTACTCGATTAGAAGAAGAACTAGAATATGTTTCTGATGGAGTACATGAATAAGGAGGAAAGAATCTATGGCATATTATTTTTATTTAGGAAATGTGCTTCTTCCCATTCCTCCTAAAAAATTAGAATTAAAAATTAGTAATCAAAATAAAACTTATGATTTGATGAACTACTCAGAAATAAATGTTTTAAAAAGTCCAGGATTAACAAGTATAGAATTTGATATATTACTTCCAAATGTAAAGTATCCATTTGCTACCTATAAAAACAATTTTCAAAATGCTAAATATTTTTTAGGAATATTAGAAAATTTAAAAGTAAATAAATCTGCATTTCAATTCATAGTTATTAGGAATTTTCCTAATGGGACAGGTATATTTGACACAAATATTAAAGTATCATTAGAAGATTACACAATAACAGACTCAACTGATGAAGGTTTTGATACTACAGTAAAAATTAAATTAAAGCAATATAGAGAGTATTCTACAAAAACTGTTAAAGTAACAATAAAACAATATAAACCACCAGTAGTAACAAGAACGGTAACTACTAATAATACAGCTGCAGCATCAAAACCTAGTGGTCAAAATTACACAGTAAGAAGTGGAGATTGTTTATGGAATATAGCAAAGAAATTTTATGGAAATGGAAGCCAATATACTAAGATTTACAATGCGAATAGAGATAAAATAAAAAACCCTAACTTAATATATCCTAATCAAGTGTTATGGATACCAGCATAGGAGAAAAAGATGAGTCAACAATTATTAATTCAAAATGGAAACACTGTATATGAACCAGTGATCCAAGATGAAGTTACATGGACAACTGAAAGAAAAGGCGCAGCTGGAAAACTTGAATTTAAAGTTGTAAAGGACAATATTATAAATTTTGAAGAAGGTAATCCAGTTGCATTTAGAGTTGATAATACAAATTTATTTTATGGTTTTGTTTTTAAGAAAAAAAGGGACAAAGAAAAAATTATAACAACAACAGCATATGACCAATTAAGATATCTGAAAAATAAAGATACAAAAACATATGTAAATAAAAGAGCAGATGAATTAGTAAAAATGATTGCAAACGAGTATCAGTTAAATGTAGGAACATTAGAAAATACTGGTTATGCAATAGCTAAAAAAGCAGAAAGTAATCAATCTTTATTTGATATGATATTGAATGCATTAGATGAAACAATAAGAAATAGAAAAGAAATGTATGTGTTATACGATGATTATGGAAAACTATGTTTGAAAAATTTAGAAAGAATGAAAGTAGGATTAGTAATTGACGAAGAAACAGGAGAAAACTATGATTACGAAAGTTCAATAGATTCGGATACATATAATCAAATAAAGTTAACATATGACAATTCTGAAACAGGAAAAAGAGAAATATATATGGCAAAAGATTCAAGTAATATAGAAAAATGGGGTGTATTACAATATTTTGACACCATAGATGAAAAAACAAATGGAGCAGTAAAAGCAAGAGCATTATTAGATTTGTATAATCAAAAAACAAGAAGTCTTCAGATAAAAAATGCACTTGGAGATGTTCGTGTTAGGGGAGGTTCTCTTATTATTGTAAATTTAGATTTAGGTGATGTTAAACTAAAAAATTTTATGCTAGTAGAAAAAGCAAAACATACATTTAAAGATGGAGAACATTTTATGGATTTAACATTAGTAGGACAAAACTTTATATCTGGGTAGGAGGTAAAGTGAAATGGGAAGCTCATTAGGAGAAATAATTAAAAAAATGGCAGTAGGGGCAAATGATGCAAATGCTCCTACTTCTGTTTTATTTGGAACTGTTACAAGTGTAAATCCGCTTGAAATAACGGTAGAACAAAAATTAAAATTAACAAAAGAATTTTTAGTGCTTACTAAAAATGTAAAAGATTATACTGTAGATGTTAGTTTGGACTGGGAAACAGAAAATAAAACATTGAATGCTAATCATAATCATACTTTGAGTGGTAATTTGTCAATAACATCAACTGCACAGGTAAATCCAAACCCAGACAACATTGCAGTTTCTATAAACAATGAAGTTACTAATAACTTGAATGTAGAACAAAAAAATATAAATTTATTACATAATCATTCCATTTCTGGTACAAAAAAGATGACCATACATAATGGATTGAAACTAAATGATAATGTTATTTTATTGCAACAGCAAGGAGGTAATAACTTCGTTGTATTAGATAAATTTTAGAAGAAAGGTGGTAAAAAAATGACACCTGAAACAGATGATATATTGTTAAATAATTTAGAAGAAGTGCAAGAACAAACTAGTAAAACGTATTACCTAAATATAGAAAAAAACACTATTTCAAATTTTTGTGATGGTATTGAGGCAATGAAACAAGCAATATATTGCATCTTAAATACGGAGAGATTTGAACACCTTATTTACAGTTGGAATTATGGTATAGAATTAAAACATCTAATAGGAGAAAATACAACATTCGCTATTCCAGAACTTGAAAGAGTTATAACGGAAGCATTAATGCAAGACACTAGAATATCAGAAGTAAATAATTTTACATTTGAAGTTAAAGAGAATACTATAACTGCAAAGTTTACTGTAATTACAACTGTTGGAGAAATTGAAACAGAGAAGGTGGTGAGTATTTAAATGGAAGTAGATGACATAAATGAAATTGAAAATTTAGATGAGTATTTTGATTATGATACTATTTTACAGAGAATGTTAGATAGAGTACCAATTCAGATTGATAAAAGAGAGGGAAGTATTATATATAATGCGTTAGCTCCAGCAGCAGCAGAACTAGCACAAATGTACATCTTATTAAAGAATAATATTGATTTAGTTTTTGCAGATACTGCAGTAGAAGAATATTTAGATAGATTAGCAAATCAAGTTGGACTTACAAGAAATGAAGCAACATACGCAATAAAGAAAGGCTCTTTTTATGATGAAAATGATAATCCAATGGACATTAGTATTGGAGAAAGATTCACAATAGAGGATTTAGTATATAAAGCAATAGAAAAAATAGAAACAGGAATTTATAAAATGGAATGTGAATCATTAGGAACAATAGGGAATAATTGTGTTGGTACATTAATACCTGTAAATTATATTGAAAACCTTGCAAGAGCAGAACTAACAGATATATTAATTCCTGGAGAAGATGAAGAAGATGATGATTCATTAAGAGCAAGATATTACGAAACTACAAGTGAGCAAGGTTTTGGAGGAAATGTAGTTGATTATCAAAATAAAACAAAAGGAATTGCGGGGGTTGGAGCTGTAAAAGTAACCCCAATATGGAATGGCCCAGGAACAGTAAAATTAACAATATTAGATAGTAATTATGATAAAGCATCTAATGTATTAATTGAAAATGTCCAAAATGAAATATGTCCAGATTTATCAGATGAAGGATTAGGATTAGCACCTATTGGACACATTGTTACTGTTGATACGGTATCGGAAGTAGATATTTCCATAGTTTCAAATGTGACGATATCAGAAACAGCATCAATGGAAAATGTAAAAACACAAGTAACCCAACTTATTAATGAGTATTTTTTACAGTTAAAACAAGAGTGGGAAAATTCAGAGACAACAATCATAAGAAAATCACAAATTGATACGATAATATTAAATGCAGATGGGGTTATAGATGTTTCAAATACTGCAATAAATAATCAGCCTTCAAACATTGAACTACAAAAATTTGAAATACCTGTATTGAAAGAGGTGACACTTATATGAAATTGATTGAATATATGCCACCTTATTTAAAAAATGTACTTGAATTTATTAAGATATTTGATGCTGAAGATATCGAAATAGAAAATATGAGGTATTTAATAGATAAAATTTTAAAAGAAGTAATAGTAAAAACAGCAACTTCTTATGGATTAGATAGATATGAAAAAATTTATGGAATAACAAATAAAGCAGAAACAATAGAAGCACGAAGAATGAATATTTTATTTAAGATAAACAATAGGGTGCCTTACACATTAAAATGGTTAATTAACACATTAAACGAAGCTATTGGAGAAAATAATTATAAATTAGTAGCAGTAGATTATGAATTATATATAACAATAAATTTAGCATATACAGAAGCAGCAGAAATGTTAAAATCAAATCTAATAAAACAAATTCCAGCAAACATACAATTAAATTATGAATTAGAAACTACACTAAATGAATATATAGGGGCAGTGATATCAAGATATGATTATATTACCCTAAATGCAGAAGCATTTGAAGAAATAGATAATATTTTATTAAATCAAAATAATAATACAGGTTTGTTTGCAAGTGATAAAGAATATGTAGAATTATATCCAAATACAGATGCAATCATAAAAAATGAAAGTTTTGACTTGAATACGGAAGCAGGAGCAAAAGTTTCAAGACAAGATTATATTAATATTAATGTATCAACAGAGGAAAAACAAGAGAATATGACAATAAATCAAAATAATAATATTGGTTTAAGTGTTATAAAGAAAGATTATATTAAAATTGAGGAGGTTCAAAAATAATGGGTTTTGAAAAAGTATATATAACAAAACAAGGTGCTCTACTTGCAGCAAAAACATTACAAGGCAAGAAAATAGAATTTGACCATGCTGAAGTAGGTAGCGGAAACTTAAGTGGAAATGCTGTAGATAAAACAGCACTAACTACAAAAGTTTTAGAATGTCCAATTCAAAAAGTAGAAATAACAGAAGAAACACAAGCAAAAGTATCTTTTATATTTAAAAATACTGACGCAAATAATGCGTTCTATTTTAGAGAAATTGGATTATTTGCAATAGATCCAGATACAAAAGCAAAAGTTCTATATGCATATGCAAATGCAGGAACAACTGCAGAATATATAAATAATTCTATTGCAGAAAAGATAGAAAAACACATTACCATAAATGTAATAGTAGATAATGCAAGTAATGTGACAATAACACTTGATGCAAGTGAAATTTATGTTACAGAGCAGGATCTACAAAATGCTTTACAAAATGCAAAATTATATTCTGGAAAGAATTATGGAATAAAAAGGTTGATAACAGATAATACATTACCAAATTGGACTAGAATTGCTGATGCGGAAGGATTAACAGCAAGTGCAACCAAAAACGGAACAGAAGTTGCAAATGACTTTGATAATCTATATCCTTGGTCACATATGCGTAGATGCAATGTAGATGCTGCAACAGGACAAGTATTAGCTTATTATGGAGAAACAGGTTATAAAGCAGATGGAACTAATGGAGAAGTAATGGTAAAAATACCAGAATTTTGGTGGAAAAGAGAAAGGCTACCAGATGAGTTTGGAAATGTATATGAATACATATATATTGCTGACTATGCAAGAGCTGGTTATATAAAATCAGAGGAATTCTTTGTTGGTGCTTATTTGCTAAGTACAGAAGAAACGGAAGAAAGCACAATAGTAGCACATTCAAGAAGTGGTGTAGTGCCAAGATATAGTACTACAAAAGCAAACTTTAGAACATATGCTAAGGCTTTAGGAAGTAGATGGCAACTAATGGATTATCATTATTTCTTATTACAAATGTTGTATTTAGTAGAATATGCACATTATAATTCTCAAAGTATGCTTGGTAATGGTATTGTAGCAATGAGTACAGCAACGTCATTACTAGCAGAAAATAATACAAATAGAATTATAGTGTCTACTAATGTTGGTACAGGTCTTTGGGTCGGAAAAACTATATGTATTGGAACAGATGCAGCATTTAATAGTAGTGTTGCAGCAGATAGAGAAATCACATCAATAGAAGATTACAGTGATGGCTCAATTACAGGAAAGGCAATACATTTTAGTGGGGATCCAGTAAATATAGTTGTAGGTAATGTTATTTGGGGATCTGCACAAAAAACAGGTGGAAATGATGAATTAGGAAATGCTTCTGGTAGTTTAAATAATAATAATTATCATCCAGTAAATTATAGAGGTATTGAAGATGTATTTGGTCATATGTGGCAACATATTGATGGATTAAATATAAAAGATTATGTAGCATATATTTGCAAAGATCCTGATAATTATACTAATGATAAATTTGATGCCCCTTATGAAAAGATTGGATATGTAAATGCAAATACTACCGACAGTTATATAAAGAAATTAGGACTTGATGAAAAATATCCAGAAGTGGCTCTTCCAGTAGAAGTCGCAGGAAGTTCTAGTACAGGAGCGTGCGATAGCTACTGGTGCTCAGAAGGTAACAGGATAGCGTACGTTGGTGGTCGCTTCAACAACAATTGGACCATAGCCGGTTTCTTTGCGTGGAGTTGTGACAACACTTCCAGCAACACGTATTGGAGCTACGGTGCCCGCCTTCTTATGACCAGATAAAGCGGGGGTGTGGGGGCGGCCAGCCTCCCACATAAAATAACTCAATCAAAGAATAGTTAAAATTTTTTATAAAAGCATATATACTACTTTGTAGGGGATTTAATGTGTGCGGTGCCGAGTTTCTGCCTTTGGTTTTTAGCGTACGTTGGTGGTAACTTCAACAACAATTGGACCAAAGCCGGTTTCTTTGCGTGGAATTGTAACAACACTTCCAGCAACACGAATTGGAACTACGGTGCCCGCCTACTTATTTATAAAAATAATTATATTACACATTATTTTCCTTGCCCCTTGGCAAAAATAAGTCGCAACTGGATTGACCTAGTAGCTCCTTTTGAGCGAAAAGCCGATAGACTAAATAAGAAAATTACCAGGAGAAAATATGAAAAGAAAAAGTAATATATATGAAAAAATTATTGAAATTGATAATATAAGAAAAGCTATTCTAAATGCTTCAAAAGGCAAAAAAGATAGAAAAAGTGTAGATAAAATACTTTGTAATATAGAATATTACACTTTAGAAATTCATAATATGTTAAAAAATAAAACATATAAACCTAGTCCTTATCATGAAATGAAAATTCAAGATGGAACTAGAAAAAAAGAAAGAATTATATATAAACCTATGTTTTATCCAGACCAATGTATTCATTGGGCATTAATGCAACAGATAGAACCTTTATTTAAAAAAGGTATGTATGAATTCTGTTGTGCATCTGTGAAAGAAAGAGGAATACATTATGCATCTAAACATATAAAAAAGATATTAGTAAGAGATAAAAAGAATACAAAATATTGCTTAAAATTAGATGTAAAAAAATTCTATCCTAGTATGGATAAAGAAATATTAAAAAGAAAATTTATGAGAATTATCAAGGACAGAGATGTATTAGATTTGCTAGATTTGATTGTAGATAGTTCAAAGAATGGTGTCCCTATCCGGAAATTATACTTCACAATGGTTTGCTAATTTTTATTTGCAAAATTTGGATCATTATATAAAGGAACAACTGAAAGCTCCTTATTATGTCAGATATATGGATGATATGCTCATTTTTCATAGAAATAAAAAGGAATTGAAAAAAATAAAAATTGCAATAGAAGAATTTTTAGAAAAAGAACATTTGAAATTAAAAGAAAATTGGCAACTTTTCAAAGTTGATAGTAGACCAATAGACTTCATTCGGTTATAGATTTTACAGAGGTCATACTACATTGCGAAGATCTAATTTTTTAAGAATAAAAAGAAGAATTAAAAAAGTATATAAAAAAGGAACCATAAATTATGCAGATGCTACAGCAATATTAAGTTATTATGGGTGGATAAAACATTGTGATTCCAGTAAGTTTAATGAAAAATATCTTAGGCCATATATTAGCCTAAAAAAATGTAAAGGAGTTGTTAGAAATGAAACAAAGAACATACAGCGATATAAAGCCAGAAAAAAAATTCAGTATAGAAAACGTTGAGAACGGCAAATGTACCGTTCTTTTTTTTGATGATATTAAGGAAGAACAGAATATGTCTAATTTAGAAAATGAAGATGTATCAAATAAAAAAGTATATAGTTATGACACTTATAGTTTAGAAATTCCTTATAGAGAAAATCTTGCTGAAGTAATAGAGAATGATTTAAATAATTGGCTAAAATCAGCTAAAGAAAAAGACTATAATGAAACTGCAGCATATATTAGAAAAGAAAGAGATGCCTTATTATATGCAACTGACAAATATATAATTGATGATTATCCTATTTCTAGTGAAGAAAAAGCAAAAGTACTAGAGTACAGACAAGAATTAAGAGATTTGCCTGAGCAGGAGGGATTTCCATATAATGTAGTATGGCCAACAAAAGATAAAAAGGAGGATTAGAAAAAATGGTGGAAATTATAACTGCATTTATAACTAAATTGACTCCTCTTATAGTTTCAATAACTGCACTAATTGTAGCCATATTAAAATCAAAAAAGGAAATAGAGAATACATTGCCAAAGAAAATTCAAAAGCAATGCTCAATAGATATAGAAATTACAAATAGATTAGAAGAAATAAAAGAATATTTAAAAGCTGATAGAGTACAAATATATGATTTCCATAATCGGAGGGCACTATGCTAATGGGCGTAGTGCTCTCAAAACGTCCTGCTCATTTGAAGTAGTACGCAGTGGTGTAAAAGGACACCAAAAAGAACTTCAAGCTGTTCCATTAAGTTGCATTCCTAGTTTTATAAGAACTCTACTAAATGATAAAAGAATGATAATAAGTAATTTAGAAGAGATAAAAGAAACTATGCCAGCAACATATGGGCTAAAGAAAGGACAAGAAATAGGTTCTTTTTTTGATATTATTTTAAATAACAAAAATGGTGATCCAATAGGATTTCTAGCATTACAATTTTCAAAAACAAATTGCGTAAATTTCTCAAATGATGAAATGAACGAAATTTTAAAATTAAAGTTTTTTATTGAAGAAAACCTAGAAAAAATGGTTAGTAAAAAGTAGAAAGGAGGGAAATGTTATGACAGTAGAATTTTTAGTATGGGCTATAACAGCAATTTTTACTTATGTTGCTGGTTTAGTATCAAAACATTTTGGATGGAATTATGATTTACCAATTACCATTCAAAACATCATAATAATAGCAATAGCATCTATAATTGGCTGCTTAATACACATTGAGAATCTTGATGTCAATGGTGTAATAACAGCAGTTATTACTGCCGTTGGTGGAGTAGGAACAGCTGTTGTGGCTTATGATGCAAAAAACAAATAGTTTAATACAAGAAAATAATTCTTGTGTTTATAAAATACTGGAAGAAAAATAAAAAATCTTCCAGTATTAATTTTTTTATAAGGAGGTCATCGTTATGGATGAAAAAGAAGAAATTATTTTAACTCCAGAGATGGAGCAAGAATTATCAAATGGTAAAGAGGAGGGGGAAGAATAATGGGAACTGTATCAAAATTAGCAAGTGGCACATATATTGCTGCTGAAGGCAATTATGAACATGGAAGAGCAGGACAAAAAATCTGTAAATTTACTCCACACCATATGGCTGGAGTTCTTACTGCTAAACAATGTGCAGTAAATATATTTCAAAAACCAGGAAGACAAGCAAGTGCTAACTATTGTATAGGAAATGATGGAGATATAGTATGCAATGTTTATGAAGATGATAGAGCATACACATCGAGTTCAAGATCTAACGATAGACAAGCTATAACCGTTGAAGTTTCTAATTGCGAAGTTGGAGGACAATGGAAAATATCTGATGCAGCATGGAACTCTTTGATAAATTTAGCTGAAGATGTTTGTAGAAGATATGGATTTAGATTGGCTTATGACGGAACATCAAGTGGTTCTTTAACTACACATGATATGTTTTCTAACACAAATTGTCCTGGACCATATTTAAAAGGAAAGTTAAATGAATTAGCAAGCATTGTAAATTCAAGATTAGATGGCAATGCATCAAATAATAATGCATCTTCAAATAAAAAATCAAATGAAGAAATTGCAAATGAAGTAATTGCAGGTAAGTGGGGAAATGGAGATGCTAGAAGAACAGCTTTGCAAAATGCAGGATATGATTATAGTGCTATTCAATCTATTGTTAACCAAAAATTAACTGGTAAGACTTCAAATACTACTACTTCAAATAAGAAATCTATTGATGCTATTGCTGATGAAGTAATAGCTGGAAAATGGGGAAATGGCAACGATAGAAAAACAAGATTAGAAAATGCAGGATATAATTATAATGAAGTTCAAACAACAGTTAATAACAAATTATCTGGGAAATCTACAAGTTCAAATAAAAAATCAAACGAGACTATTGCTAATGAAGTAATTAAAGGACTATGGGGAAATGGTACTGATAGGAAAAATAGATTAACTGCAGCAGGATATGATTATAATGCAATCCAAAAAATAGTAAATCAAAAATTAAAATAATAATTAAAACTAGAGGGGGAAAACCTCCTCTAGTTTAATTTTCTTAATTTGTTTTGAATATCCAATAAAGTATTAAATGCTTGCTGAAACGTAGTATTGTTCATATCTATATTAGAAATTTTATTTAATATTTTTTTTATTTCTATATTTTTTATATAATCATTAACATTTGAATTTTGTAAATTATCTATTACTTTATACTTTATTTTCATTTCATTTAGTAGTATGATATATTTATCTAATTGAGAAACAGGAAATCCGCACTTGAATATTGAAGGCCCCAAGTCGGTTATTTTAAGTCCTAATTTCTCATTTATCAATTTAGCATCTTCATTTAAAATGTTGTAGAAAATGCCAACTCTAAACAAATAAATAGAAGATGCATCTTTTTTTTTGAGTTCATGATATTGATTCAACAATTTACTCATTTTTTTGTTTTTCCTTTCTTTTCTTTAATACTAAAATATCTCCTGGTTCACATTCTAAAACACTACAAAGTTTTTCTAATGTAGCAAAATGAATTCCGGATGTTTCATTATCCATTAGGTGACTTAGTGCTTGATAACCTCCTTCCATTTTTTTTACGAACCAATATTTTGTTTTATTTTTTTCTTTTAGTATTTCTTTTACTCTTACATATACCAAGTTAATCACCATCCTTTCCAATATCTATTTTACTATGAACATATTTAGATTTTAACTCTTTTGGCTTAAAGATACGGAAAGATTAACTATTGCAGGTTTAAGGTATTTCTGTTATAATTCAAATGGTGATATTATGGAAAATGAGTTAAAAATGTGTAAAGAAATCCTAAAAAGAGTAAAATGGTATATGGAAAGAAAAGATTATAATGGTTTAAGACTTTATATAGAAGAAAGAGAAAAATATGTAGAAAATTGTAGAATAATGTCGAAAAATAAGGAAGAGGAATATATTGATAGTCTAGTGAAAGAATTAGATATATCTAACACCTAGCATAGTTATTATATTTTACATAATATGGTAAAATATAAAAAGAGATATCTCTAAATATCATTCGTAGGAGGGATATTTATGAGAAAAAATAATAAAAAACAAATAGTTTTGGATAAAATAGCAAAAAGATTAAACTTTTGTGATAAAATAATAATGAAAGTGTTTAAAAGATATACATTTAAAATATATAAGCTAGGATTGAATGATGCTTTCAATTGGGAAAATCAAAAAAGTTCGCAAGGCTGAAACAAGGCTGAAACATAAAAAGAATTGTATAATAAAAATACATAATGAAATAACTTGAAAGTGAACGGAGAGTAAGATATGAAAAATATTAAACTAACAATAGAATATGATGGAAAAGACTTTAATGGATGGCAAAAACAACCAGACAAACTGAACATTCAAGGAGAAATAGAAAGAGCAATAGAAGAAATAACAGGAGAAAAAGTTGATTTAACAGCTTCTGGAAGAACAGATGCAGGAGTACATAGCTTAGGACAAACAGCAAATTTTAAAACAAACTCAAAAATCCCAACAGAAAAATTTGCAAGAGCAATAAACTCAAGATTAAAGAAAAGCATTGTAATTAAGTCTGCAGAGGAAGTCGACGAAAGATTTCATAGCAGATATTCAGTGAAATCAAAAACATATAGATATATAATAAATAATTCAGAAAATGGAACAGCAATTTATAGAGGGTTAGAATATCATGTACCTATGAAATTAGATTATAAAAAAATGAATGAAGCAATAAAATATTTTATTGGTGAACATGATTTCAAGGCGTTCAAAGCAAGTGGAACAAGTAGTAAAAGCAGTGTGAGAAAAATTCTTGATGGAAATGTAAAAAAAGAAGGAGAAAGGGTAATAATAGAAGTAACAGGAACAGGATTTTTATACAACATGGTTAGAATAATTTCTGGTACGTTATTAGATGTTGGATTAGGCAAAATAAAAC
>ENA-UONS01000429-UONS01000429.1-human-gut-metagenome-genome-assembly--contig:-CS19-NODE-429-length-48080-cov-8.286059_pt1 | contig 48080 bp, 54 predicted proteins | sample MGYA00242458_ERZ724005 | MGnify/ENA metagenome assembly ERZ724005
ATTATCCCACATCCGGAGCCTTTATGGTAGTGCGGATTAAATCAGAGGTTCCCTAGATTAATAAAAACGACTTACAATAATGCATTCCGCAGATACTCCCTAATCTCGGCGTCAAGCTGTTCCTTGGATTTTGTGAACGGCTGCAGATTTGTAGCCCACGATCTTCCGGGATGGAACCAATCCCACGATGGTGTCATCATGCTGCTGCGGCCGCGACCGGGCGCATGATTTCCGAAGCCTTCAAGCAGACAGTTCCAGACCGGTTTGAATCGTTCAATTACCATGGACTCTGCAAGCGGAATCCAAATATCATCTACTGTGAGAAAGCGGCAACGGAAGTCAGCAAGGTTCAGGTTGGTCGCCGCCTCGATAGATTTGGCATGATCATTGAGCCGCTTATACAGCGCTGTACCGGGATCGACATCTTCACCCTGGCCACCTTTCCTTGCCCCTTCCGGGACGGCCTTTCCAACATAGATGGGGCAAAGATACTGATCGTCTCTGTTGACTTCGGCTAAAGCCGCATAAGCGGGATGGTCACCTATATAGTAGAGGGCGTATACGCCGGCCCCGATAAATCTACTCGGAGGCAGAGGCAGAATGTCCTGCGCGAGAAGAGCCTCGGCAACTTGCTCACCAAGGTGGCGCTTGTCAAGAGGGTTATAGGGAGTCAGGACGAGGATGTCCTCGTTGTTATTTCTCGGTGCCATTCTTCATCATCCTTTCCATCTGATCATAAACGGATTTGCCGACTGCTGCGGCAAGCTTGACGGGAACAGCGTTTCCAATCTGCCTCATGCTTTCCGTCCAGGATGCGCTGAACAAATAATTGTCGGGGAATGTCTGAATCCGTGCGCTTTCACGGACGGTGTAATACCGCACACTACCATCATCGAGTACAACTATGTTCTCTCCGCCAGGCACACCGTGGGCACCCGCCTTAATAGTCTTGGATGGCTCGTCCAGTTTGCTACCGGAATGCCCCGCATACACTCTGGCTCCGTTTCGGAACTCATGGTTATTAAACAGCATTGCCTTGCTCAGATCGGTAGGATCAGGCAAGTCGCCAATAGCATCACGAACGGTCTGCCATCTAAGGAGTGGTGTGTCCGTTTCTTCAACCGCACGGCGGATTGAGCGTAACTGCTGTGCGGATATCGGCATTTCAGCAGGACGCTTTATGCTGTGTTCTTCCCAATACACACCAGTCACCCATTTGGAATAAAGCAACGCTTCTTGGGAATGTGTCGCAGTCGGAAAACTCCAACTTGCGTTATAATCGCTTCTGAACCCTACGATGATAACACGATGCCGGGACTGTGGTACACCATAATCGGCAGCATTCAGTAAACGAAATACCACATTATAGGAAAGACCTTCATCATGCCCGGAGGTATGGTGCTGTTCCAACAGAGCAAGATGCTCCTCCCAGGTCATAGCATCCTTCTTCACAACTTCGGGATGCTGAAGTTGCAGGAGGATGTAACTAAAATAGGAACTAAAGGACTTACGGAGCAGTCCTTTGACATTCTCAAAAATAAACGCCTGGGGCTGCGTTTCTCGGACGGATCTTACCGCCTCCGGGAACATATCCCTTTTATCATTATATGCCTGGTGTTTGCCACCCAAGGAAAACGGCTGGCAAGGAGGTCCCCCGGCTACAAGCTGAATCTTACCCGTATAGCCATCGTAGCTTACGGTACGGACATCGGTCTGGAATACAGACCAATCCCTTACACCGGGATACCCGTTGGCAATGTTATGTTTGATATTTTCGCAGGAGTCTTTATCCCACTCAAAAAGGGCTTCGTGATCGAAACCTGCCTGTTGCAGGCCGAGCGCAAGACCACCCGTTCCGCTGAACAGTTCTATCGATTTCATATGGTACCTCTCATTCGCTTTCAGATCGGTTAGGATTCTCGCCGGGCATTAGCTCCATGATGTCGGTTATATCACAGTTCAATGCCGTACAAATTTTGAGCAATACATCGGTTGTGATATTATCACCCTTGCCGAGTTTGGCAATAGAAGCGGAACTCACATTAGCAGCGGCTTTTAATGCTTGCTTGTTCATATTACGGTCTATCAGTAACTTCCACAGTTTGTTGTAACTGATATACATTTCATTTCCTCCTAAAGTCTTTCCTTATTAATATACGCCGTTAAGGAATCCGTATCTGCCTTCAAAACGCCCCTTGGTAAAAGTAATGACAGTCGCCCCGGAGTTTTGATAGTCCAAATCAGGAATATGGTCAAGGTTCTCGACCACAATCATTTGTCCCTCGTCTTGGTTATTCATAAAATACTTAAACAGAGCCGTTCTCATACTTTCCGGTGCAGCATCATCCACTCCCTGATCGAGACCCAGGAGCGGAGTGTCGATGATAAGCAGACCAGGATTATATTTAGCGTCTTTCGCCAGATACCGTCTAAACATAAGGGCCACAACCGTGTTGAGGAACGCACGGTATCCCTTTCCGTGGTTGGTAGATTTTTTTCCTCCATTCACTTCGATATCAAAGTCCGTTAAGTTGAAACGCGCAGATGTCAGATTCTCATAGTTGCACTCTTCAAGGATACTTTTGGCATAGCTGTCCATAGTAGCAAGGAAAGCATCATCGAAGTATTCCTTGGGATGATACTTGAGCGTATCGGTACCTTCCTTTGGGAGTTCTCGCAGATCCGTAGTCCAGCTATCGGAGAACGAATCGATTACATCCATCTCATGTTTCAGGCGAATGTATGCACGATAGTTCTTCAAAGTATCCTGCAATTCATCCGCTTTTGGACGAAGCTGCTCACTGATAAGCGCTTCTATATCTGTCCGCTTGGAGCGAAGTGTTGCCAATTCCGCTTCAATATCAGCCTGCTCTTTCTGTACATCCGCTTCCGTTTCACCCAGACCATTCAACTGCGCCATGATTCTGGTGAGTTCTGCGCGAGAGGCTTCAATGTAGGATTTTCGGTCATGTACAGGCATTTTCCCATCACAGAAAGGACATTTTGCACTGTGGGGAACGCTCTGATATTCAACTTCGCCTTCAACGATAAAGGTAAGCCGTCTGATATCTCCGGTGTACTGACTTTTCAAAGCCTTATATCGCGATAGCAGCACGGCACATTCTGCGGCTTTTTCTTCAACAACCATGATTTGGCCGAGAAGTTCCTTGCTGTCATTTACAGCTTGTGTGATTGCTACATCTGTTGCCTCAATATCAGCAATGATGCGTGCGATTTCTGCCTCAACATCAACATCTGCGAATATAGCCAACTGCTCGGCAAGTACCTTTTTACGGTCGGCAATGCTACTGAGCTGCTTGTTGACGTATTCTTCGACAGCCTTGCGGCGTGCAACACGGATTTCCTTTTTGGTTTGGGCATCAGTCTCAGCAAAGTCACGACCACTGATGAGGTACAGCAAAGCAGATAGGAATAGTGTTTTCTCTGTGTACTGCTCTGGCACAATGATAGATTCGGATTTCCCGACATCGTTCTCGTTAATATAAATAAGATTCAGAAGAGTACGCCAAGTCAAATGCTTCTTTTCAAAGTCGCTGTTCTTGACGATCATCGGTTCGCCGTCGATCCCTAACAGCTTAAGCCACACGGAGTTAATAACAGGATTCGTCTGCTTCTTTTTATATCCGATATCGTAAGTGCCGCTTTCAACATCAGGAATATCGCTCTCAACCTGAATCTGGTTCTTGCCGATAGCGCGTCCCAAGGTCATTACACCATTTGGCGTGACAATCTGCATGGTGACGCGAGAGTAGCCTGTACTTTTATCAAAAGGCTTCTCCGAACTTCCGAATATAAAATCGATACATTTCACGATACAGGTCTTACCTGTATCGGAGTAACCTTGGATAATGTTCAGTCCCTCACCAAAGGAAATCATAGCATTGCTCTTTCCGTTTCCATGCGCAGTTATGCTCTTGATGTAAAATCCTGACATCCAGGTCACCTCCTTAATGCTTCTGTGGACTTCCGGCTGATTACAGTCATAAGTTCCACCTCTGAAAGTGTTTCATATTTTTTGTGTGCAGTCTTGACCAACTGCCGGTAGGTGCTGGCATATTCCGTTTTCTGACCACGGCAGAATTTACGACCTGTTTCCCCAATTTCATAACAGAACCCCTCGCTTCGGCGGGTTGCCTTCACAAGACCGTCCAGTACCAGCGTTTTCAACGCCTCCTGAAGAACCGCACGGCGGGTAGACAGTTCGCTGAAACCGTAATCGTTGTCCCCGTGAAGATTGGTATCTGCCAAACCGAAGTTTCGGCTGTAGATTGCAATGAAATCGTAGGCAGCAATGCGATCAAGGGTCATATTTTCACCATCTGTCACCGACAGCAACAGCAAAGCCCGCAAGGACACCTCAAATGTGCTATTAAACAGCTTCATCATCATCGATCACCCACGATTCAATCGTACCGTCATTAACAAGAATGTGACAGATGCCCTTTTTCTCAAGATTGCTGATGAGACCTCTGACTTTGGATAAGTCAGACTTGTCCAAAGTCGTGTCTGTGATTTTCTCCAAGACTGCAATCAAGCGGGCATAACCGTGATCATAGTCCTTCCAGTAGGTCGGCTTGATACCTTCATAGGCATCATCTTTTAAATCTTGGAACATAGACTCGCCGTTTTCAAATATCTCTCTTGCCGAATGGTGTGCATTATCTGCACTGTAATATGCTTTTCGCTGATCGGCAAAATCAATGCGGTACCTCTTAGGAAGCGTATCTACTTCACTACTGGCGATGGAATTCCTATTTAGAGCATCAGCATATGCACGTAAAAGCTGTTCGATATAAGGCAGCTCATGCGGAGCAATGTCTGTAGGTGGCTGCAATTGCTTCGGGAGTTCAATTGTGATGCCATCAATATGTACCTTGCCGTCTTGAATGTAGGCGGTAGTAACCGGTACTCCTTTTAACTTCTCGCCCGCCTCGTCGACCTTTGCGTTGGGAATCATTTTAACGCTTGCTACTCCGGCTGCCAGACTATGCAGGATTTGACTACAGATTTCGGCACAACGCTCATCTACGGTGTCCTCTGTGGCTGCAACCCCCTTTTCTGCCAAGGAAGTGCAAAGCTGAGTTTGCGCATCGAAAGGCAGAGCGTGTATGGCATCGACCAATTTAGTCTTTGAGAAATGATTGCAGACAATAGAAGCGTTTTTCTTACTGATATTTCGTTCCCCGTTGTAGATTTTATTCAGTAAATTTGTACTCAGAGAAGATAAGGGGTTGTAGGTATCATTCTCGCTGGCAGTGATATCTACTTTATCAGAAGGATCTTCCATGACCATATCGATCAGAGAAAGAACATACGCAGGGATTTCTTGACCCTTACCGATGTGGGGATACAGCATTTTTGCAAAATCGCTGAAGTTCATAGAACAGCTCCTTCCTCAAAATGTGATTTGTACATTCTTGTCTAAAGACGTCCTCCCATGTCCAATGGGTGGGCGTCTTTTTCTATACAATGTAAGCAGAAACTGCGAAATACGGTGTTTTCTGCCAAGGGAGGCGGACAAACCGCCATCGTAAATTTTATTATAGCATATAATTGTGAAATTTTCTACCCCTTTTGCCGATTTTATGTTTGCATTCGCAGAAAATTCATCGCAAAGATAAACAAACTGTTTCGCTCCCGCCATCCATCGCATCGTCTGATCTACGATGGCTCAACAATGAATGGCGGACAAGTTAATAACCACAGCGCCTTTTGAGCGGGTTGCTGCAATCCGAAACGGAGAGATTCGTTTGGACTGCGGTTTGCTTTTTGTACCCATTTGCATTGGCGCTGACGTTCCTCCGTTTCGGGATCACCAAAAACGGAGGAATTTTTAATGAAAACCAAGGAAAATCAGAAGTCAACCCGTGAGTACAAGGTCTACATCCACCACATCAAGACCTGGGTAGAAGTGACCGAAGAACAGTATCACGCATACTACCGCGACATCTGGGCTACCCGTAAACGCGCCCAAGCACACGGTCAGTGTATGTGTCCCAAGTCCAAGACCTGGATGTGCGATGGCGACTGCCTTGTCTGTGAGTTCCGTTCTGCCGGGGACAACCTTTCCCTCGATTACACCGTTGAGGATAGCGAGGGCAACCAGAAAAGTTGGGCAGATGACCTGCCGGATGACAGCCCGGACGCACAGTCCATCATGGAAGATCGTGAACTGCTCTGCGCTCTGTATCAGAAATTACAGGAACTTGACCCGGAAGGTCGTCGTATTTGCGAACTGATCATGCAGGGGAAGTCAGAGCGAGAAGCGGCTGTCACCATGAATATGACCCGTTCCACCTTCAAGCGGCATTGGGACAAGGTCAAAGGCGAACTTGCAGATCATCTGAAAAAGTACCGATAATCCACCTCCCTCCGACAGTTTTCTGTTGGAGGGAAATTTTATTGAAAAATAGCGGACCACTTTACCAAAAAGACCATCGTTAACAACGGCGAACTTCCGAAGTACCACGCAGAGGATGCCCACGATGCCATTATCGACATGGAGACCTTCCAGGCGGTGCAGGCAGAAAAAGCACGACGGGCGGCTCGGTTCATCAAGAAGCCAACACCCAAGAAAACATACCCGTTCACAAGCCTTCTGGTCTGTGACGGCTGCGGAAAGAACTATCGGCGCAAGGTCACGAAAACGGGTCCCGTCTGGGTTTGCGGTACATTCAATTCGATGGGCAAAGCCGCCTGCGCTTCCAAGCAGATCCCAGAAGAAACCTTGCATGCAGTGACCGCAGAAGTGCTTGGGCAGGTGGATTTTTCAGAGGAATTACTCCGCAGGCTCATAAAGAGCATCCTGGTCTGCAACGAGAATGTGCTGATTTTCCGCTTCTTTGACGGTTCGGAGGTCACACGGACATGGCAAGACCGCTCACGCCGACAAAGTTGGACGGATGAGATGAAAGCAACCGCCCGTCAGAAAGCCCTGGAAAGGAGGAATCAGAATGCCTAAAGTTACAATGATACCCGCAACCATAAACCCACTGACGCACCTGCCTTCGGTAGCAGCACGGAAAAGACGTGTCGCCGGATACGCCCGTGTTTCCACCGACAGCGATGAGCAGTTCACCAGTTATGAGGCGCAGGTTGATTATTACACCAAGTTCATACAGTCAAAGCCGGAATGGGAGTTCGTAAAAGTCTATACGGACGAGGGCATTTCCGGCACTAACACCAAGCGCCGTGAGGGTTTCAAAGAAATGATCACCGATGCCCTGGACGGCAAAATTGACCTCATCGTCACCAAGTCAGTCAGCCGATTTGCAAGAAACACGGTCGACAGCCTGGTAACCATCCGAAAGCTGAAAGAGAACGGCGTGGAGTGCTACTTTGAAAAAGAGGGCATCTACACCTTTGACGGCAAGGGCGAATTGCTCATCACCATCATGTCCTCACTGGCGCAGGAAGAAAGCCGCAGCATTTCCGAAAACATCACCTGGGGACAGCGCAAGAGCTTCTCCGATGGCAAAGTGCATCTGCCGTACAAACGTTTCCTCGGCTATGAAAAGGGCGAGGATGGACGGCCTGCGGTTGTCGAAAGCGAAGCCAGGGTCGTGAAGCTGATTTATGGGCTTTTCCTTGAGGGTAAAACCCAAGCAGGCATTTGCAAGTACCTGGAGGAATTAGGCATCCCGTCACCGGGTGGCAAGCAGACATGGAGCAAGACCACGGTCACCAGTATCCTTCAGAACGAAAAATACAAGGGTGATGCACTGCTCCAGAAGAAGTTCACAGTGGACTTCCTGGAAAAGAAAATGAAACCCAATGAGGGTGAAGTCCCGCAGTATTATGTGACGGGCAGCCATCCCGCCATCATTGAGCCGGACGAATGGGAGCAGGTGCAGGCAGAGTTCGCCAGACGGAAGACCCTGGGTAAAGCCTACAGCGGCAAGAGCGTCCTTTCTGCCAAACTGGTCTGCGAGGATTGCGGTGCCTTCTTCGGTCCTAAGGTATGGCACTCCACCGACCAGTACCGCCGTACCATTTGGCAGTGCAACGGCAAATTCGCAAGCGAAGAACACTGCCACACCCCTGCATTGGACACTGAAACCATACAGCGGCTTTTCATAAAAGCCTACAATCTGATGATGCAGGATCGAGTGCAGATTATAAAGGAAATCGAAGCATGGCGGCAGAAACTGATGGACTTCGGAACACTGGATGCCGACATTGAACGGCAGCTTGAAGAAACCCAGGTGGTTGCCGAACTGGTCAAGGCGGCAGTCAAGGAAAACGCATCCACGGCACAGTCCCAGGAAGCCTACCTTAAAAAGTACGAGGCTCTCACCGAACGGTACGAGAAGGCGGCTGCGGAACTGGAGCGGTTGCAAAGCCTACGCACCGCCCGAAGCCAACAGGACAAAAAGATGGCACTTTATATCCGCACCCTCAAGAAACAGCCGGAAGTGATGCATGACTGGAACGACACCATTTGGACGGTGATGATCGAAAAGGCCATTGTCCTCAAGGATGGACAAATCACATTTGTTTTCCAGAACGGCACAGAAATCAAGGTCGGAGCGTAACTGCTCCGGCTTTTTTCTTTGCCGAGGAATAATTAAAAGATGCACACCCCTTGGCTCAAAATGCACACCCCACAGACCTTTCGTTAAATGGTATAGAGGGGTAAAACGGAAAAGGCTCCACGGTGACCATTTCAGAACCACCGTAGAGCCTGTTATCGTTAAAAAGTATATGAAAACCCTTGCAAATAGGGGCTTTTGCAAAAAGAAACTGGGCACCCGCTTCGATACTCATTGTATCAAAACTGGTGTCCAGTTATGGTGGAGCTGAGGGGAGTCGAACCCCTGTCCGAAAGCACTTTAACAGGACCTTCTCCGGGCGCAGGACAGTTTCAGCATTCCCTCCCTGGGCAGGCACTGGCCAGACTGCACAGTTCAGTAGAGTCATGATGCATGGGCGGGGCAACTCTTACCCGCCGCACGTCCGCCACATCAACGACGCCTTCCCCGGCCTGTGGCCTCTCCGGTTCAGACGGCTGCCTTTAGTTAGGCAGCGACAGCAATACGATTGTTGTCAGTTAATTTTTAAGTTGCCCGTTTTAAGGCGGTCAGGCGCCGCCGCCCGCTTATCCTGCCTCCACACCCCCGTCGAAACCGGTACAGCCCCGTATATGGGATAGGAGGCGTCCGGGCCGGGAAACCGACCCGGATACCTTGAAAACAATTTTACTCGTGGTAGGGGTCCGGCAGCTTGTCAGGCTCCGGGTACTCCACGCCCTGGGTGTCCACGGTGACGGACTTCATCACCTGGGGCTTCTTGGGCTTGTTGGTGATCATGTTTCTGGGCTGGGAGACGATCTCGTCCACCACGTCCATGCCGTCGATGACCATGCCGAAGGCGGCGTACTGCCCGTCCAGATGGGGGGCGTCCTTATGCATGATGAAGAACTGGCTGCCGGCGGAGTCCATAGCCTGGGCCCGGGCCATGCTGAGAACGCCCCGGGTGTGGCGCAGGTCGTTGGGCACGCCGTTGGCGGCGAATTCGCCCTTGATGCAGTAGCCGGGGCCGCCCATGCCGGTGCCGTCGGGGCAGCCGCCCTGGATCATGAAGCCATAGATACAGCGGTGGAAGATCAGCCCATTATAGAAGCCGGAGTTGGCCAGGGAGATGAAATTCCGCACGGACTGCGGCGCAATATCGGGATACAGCTCGGCGGTGATTTTCTTGCCGTTCTCCATTTCGATGGTAACAATGGGATTGTTCATGGATACGCTCCTTTTTTACCGGTTTTTCTCGCGGACGGCCCGCTCCATTTCGCGCTTGGCGTCGCGCTTGGCGATGGCGTCCCGCTTGTCATAGGTCTTTTTACCCTTGCACAGGCCCAGCTCCACCTTCACCCGGCTGTCCTTGAAATACAGGCTCAGGGGGATCAGGGCATAGCCGTCCCGCTTCTGCAGATCGTGGAGCTTGCGGATCTCCCGCTTGTGCATCAGCAGGCGCTTGGGCCGGTCCGGGTCCTTGTTGAAGATATTGCCCTGCTCATAGGGGGAGATGTGCATGCTGTGGGCGTAGATCTCGCCGTCCTTGGCCACGCAGTAGGAGTCCTTCAGGTTCACCCGGCCCTGCCGGATGGACTTGACCTCCGTTCCGGCCAGCTCGATGCCCGCCTCGTATCGGTCCTCCACGAAATAGTCGTGGTGGGCCTTGCGGTTCTGGGCCGCGATCTTGATACCCCGCTTTTCCATGGCGGACCTCCTTCCGATTGTTTTGCACTATATTATACCACCCATGCATATAAATTGCAAGCGCCGGAGGCCGAAAATCTTCCGGGGCGGCTTTCCGCGGTTGCAATAAAGGCGAAAATGCGGTATAATTGTGTATTAGGTATTTTCACAGGAGGGAACCCTGCGCTATGCGGTACATTGTGTTATTCGCCGCCCTGCTGGGGGCGGATCAGCTGATCAAACTGTGGACGGTGGAGCATCTGGCCCTGGGCCAGTCCCAGGCCTTCTGGCCGGGGCTGATGCAGCTGACCCGGGTACATAACTACGGCGCGGCCTGGTCCAGCTTTTCCGGCCAGACCGCGGCCCTGGCGGTGGTGACGGTGCTGCTGATGGCGGCGGTGGCGTATCTGCTGGTGCGGCGGATCGTGCGCCATCCCCTGGGCGTGATCGCCGGGGTGATGATCCTGGCCGGAGGCGTGGGGAACCTCATCGACCGGCTTTTCCGGGGCTATGTGGTGGATATGTTCGACCTGACCCTGTTTTCCTATCCGGTGTTCAACTTCGCCGACTGCTGCGTGGTGGTGGGGGCGATTTTAGGGGCCGTGTACTACCTGTTTTTATACGATAAATACGACAAGAGGGAACGTCCGCATGGAAACGATACGCCTGACGGTGACAAGTGAAGAAGCGGGGCAGCGGGCGGACAGCCTGCTGGCCCGGCGGCTGGAGGGGCTGACCCGCTCCGCCGCCGCCCGGCTTCTGGAGGAGGGGCAGGTCACGGATCGGGGCCGCCCGGTGGCGAAGAACCTGCGGGTCCAGCCGGGACAGGTGCTGGAGGTGACGCTGCCGGAGCCGGAGGAGCCGGAAGCCCGGCCCCAGGATATTCCCCTGGACGTGGTGTATGAGGACCAGGACGTCATCGTGGTGAACAAGCCCACGGGCATGGTGGTGCATCCGGCCCCTGGGCACCCGGACGGCACCCTGGTCAACGCCCTGCTGTATCACTGCGGGGAGAGCCTGTCCGGCATCGGGGGGCAGAAGCGCCCCGGCATCGTCCACCGCATCGACCGGGACACCAGCGGCCTCATTATCGCCGCCAAAAACGATACAGCCCATCTGGCCCTGGCGGCCCAGCTGGCGGATCACACCCTGGCCCGGACCTATGAATGTCTGGCGGTGGGGAATTTCCGGGAGGACAGCGGCACCGTGGACGCCCCCGTCGGCCGCCATCCGGTGGACCGCAAGCGCATGGCGGTGGTGCGGCAGGGAGGCCGGGAGGCCGTGACCCATTGGGAGGTCATCGCCCGGTATCCCGGCGTCACCCATCTGCGCTGCCGTCTGGAAACCGGCCGCACCCACCAGATCCGGGTCCATCTGGCCTACATCGGCCACCCCATCCTGGGGGACACGGTATACGGGGCCAAAAAACCAGTGGCCGGGCTGACGGGCCAGTGCCTCCACGCGGTGGGCCTGCGGTTCATCCACCCCCGCACCGGGGAGCCGGTGGAGCTGACCTGCCCCCTGCCGGAGGAGTTCGTGCGCATGCTGGAAAAGCTGCGGCGGAACGCGTGAAGCATGAGATATGAAAATGAGGATGTGCCTATGATTGGCTTTTATGACTATACGGTGCTGGCCACCTACGCCGCCACGGCCCTGGGGGTGACGGGTATGTTCCAGGCGGTGGAGAGGCGGCACCTGACCGCCGTGTTCTGCCTGCTGGCGGCGGGACTGCTGGACTGCTTCGACGGGCGCATCGCCCGCACCAAAAAGGACCGCAGCCGCCGGCAGCAGTCCTTCGGCATCCAGATTGACTCCCTCAACGACGTGCTGTGCTTCGGGGCGCTGCCGTCGGTGGCGGGCTACTGCGCCTGGAGCCGGTGGAGCGACGCCCCGGCCCCGGTTTGGTATGGGGCGGCGCTGTGCGTGTTCACCCTGGCGGGGCTGATCCGGCTGGCGTACTTCAACGTCACCGAGGAGGAGCGCCAGCAGACGGAGGGCGGCGGGCGGAAATACTATCTGGGCCTGCCCATCACCGCCAGCACCCTGGCCTTTCCGCTGTTTTACCTGCTGGGCCTGCTGCTGCCCGGCGGGCCGTATATCCTGGCGGCGGGAATGCTGCTGCTGGCGGCGCTGTATGTGACCCCGCTGCACATTCCCAAGCCCGGCCTTGCCGCCATCTGCCTTCTTTCGGCGGTGGGGGCCCTGGAGCTGGCGGGGCTGATCCTGGCCGCCCTGGGGCGGCTGTGAGCCAATAACGACGACAACGAGGTGCGATATGCATACATTTATGGTGCCCTGCCTGCTGGGCCTGGAAAAATTGGTAGGCGACGAGATCCGGCGGCTGGGCTTGAAGGACGTGCAGGTGGAAAACGGCCGGGTGCTGTGCCGGGGGGAACTGTCCGACCTGGCGCGGCTGAACATCAACCTGCGCTGCGGTGCGCGGGTGCTGCTGGTGCTGGGCCGGTTCCCGGCCCGCAGCTTTGAGGAGCTGTTTCAGGGCACCCGGGCCATCCCCTGGGAGGAGTATCTGCCCCGGGACGCGGCCTTCCCGGTGAAGGGCTACTCCATCTCCTCCCAGCTGCACGCAGTGCCCGCCTGCCAGTCCATCATCAAAAAGGCCATGGTGGAGCGGATGAAGGCCCACTACGGCCTGGAGCAGTTCCCGGAGGACGGGGTCAAGTATCAGGTGCGGTTCTCCCTGTTCAAGGACGAGGCCATGATCTGCCTGGACAGCTCCGGCGAGGGCCTGTACAAGCGGGGCTATCGGGCCGTGGGCGTGGAGGCCCCCCTGCGGGAGACGCTGGCGGCGGCCATGGTGACCCTGTCCCGCTTCCGGGGCCGGGACCCCTTCTGCGACCCCTTCTGCGGCAGCGGCACCATCTGCATCGAGGCGGCGCTGATCGCCCTGAACCGGGCCCCGGGCCTGGACCGCAGCTTCGATGCCCAGCGCTGGGGCTTTGTGCCCTCCGGGGACTGGCTGACCGCCGCCGGAGAGGCCATGGACAAGGAGTTCCACGGCCGGTACGACATCTGGGGCGGCGACGTGGACCCCCGGGCCGTGGCCATCGCCCGGGACAACGCCCGGAAGGCCGGGGTGGAGGACGTGGTGCGCTTCGAGGTGGCGGATATGCGGAATTTCCGCCGGGACGACACCTATGGCCAGCTGGTGACCAATCCCCCCTACGGCGAGCGGCTGCTGGAGCGGCAGGAGGCCGAGGCCCTGTACCGGGACTTCGGCAAAATGTGGGAGCGGCTGCCGGACACCTGGCGGACGCTGGTCCTCAGCAGCCACACGGAATTTGAGCGCAGCTTCGGCCACCAGGCCAAGAAGAAGCGCAAGCTCTATAACGGCATGATCAAGTGCGACCTGTTCATGTACGGCAACGTATAAGCACCCGCCCCGGGTCCGGGGCATACACTGATATCGAGGTGATATCATGGAGGTGCTGCAAGACGGCGTGCTGGCCTTTCTGGCGGCCACGGGGCTGGCGGCCCTGTTCTGGCTGCTGACGGGCTGGTTCCGGCGGCGGGAGCCCGCCCGGGTGATGCTGCTGATCCCCGCCCGGCCCGGCTGCGACTTTGCCGCCCCGGCGGCCCAGATGCTGGACCTGCGGCGGCAGCTGCGGGGGGCGGTCCCCATCGTGCTGTGCGACTGCGGCCTGGAGGGGGCGGACCTGCGCCGGGCCAGGGAGCTGACGGAGCGATACGACGATCTTCTGCTGCTGACGGCGGCGGAGATCCCCGACCATTTACCATAAGGAGGGCCGCTATGGCCGAACGAAGCACGGTGGAGGGCGCCGTACAAAGCCTGATTTTTCAGAATGAGGACAACGGCTACACCGTGCTCTCCCTGCTGACGGACGACGGCGAGCTGGTGACGGTGGTGGGGTGCATCCCCTGCGCCGCCCCCGGCGAGAGGATGACCGTTACCGGCGTGTGGACCAACCACCCCAGCTACGGCCCCCAGTTCGCGGCGGAATCCGTGGAGCGCCGCATGCCGGAGACGGAGGAGGACATCGCGGCCTATCTGGCCTCCGGCATTCTCAAGGGCATTGGCCCCGCCACCGCCCGGCGGCTGGTGGACCGCTTCGGAGCGGACACCCTGGCCGTCATCGAGGAGGAGCCGGAGCGGCTCCAGACCGTCAAGGGCATCACCGCCAAAAAGGCCATGGAGCTGTCCGCCGCCTTCCGGGAGCTGACGGGACTGAAGCGGGTGATGGAATTTCTGGCCCGGTATGAGCTGCCGGTGCCTCTTGCCATGCAGCTGTACCGGGCCTACGGAGCCCAGGCCCTGCCCCGGCTGAAGGAGGACCCCTATCTTCTCACGGGACAGGCCTACGGCGTGGCCTTTTCCACCATGGACGAGATCGCCCTGAGCATGGGCTTCGACGGCGACAGCCCCTGCCGGGTGGAGGCCGCCCTTACATACGAGCTGTCCCACAATCTGAACAACGGCCATGTGTTCCTGCCCCGGGACAAGCTGCTTTTTGCCTCCGCTCAGCTGATTGACGGGGACCCGGACGCCCTGGAGACCGCTTTGGACGGGCTGCTGGCCCGGGGCGTCATCGTCCAGGATCCGGTAGCGGGGGTGCAGGCCTGCTATCTCCAGCGCCTGTATCAGGCGGAGACACAGGTGGCCCGGCGGCTGCTGTCCCTGCGGGACGCGCCCCGGCAGACCGGGAAAAATGTGGACAAAATCATCGCCGAGATGGAAGCCCGCCAGGGCATCGCCTATGCGCCCCAGCAGCGCCGGGCGGTGGAGCTGGCGGCCCGGAGCGGGGTGCTGCTGCTGACCGGCGGTCCCGGCACCGGCAAAACCACCTCCACCCGGGGCATCGTCACCCTGCTGGAGCGCATGGGCCTGACGGTTCTGCTGCTGGCCCCCACGGGCCGGGCGGCCAAGCGCATGAGTGAGCTGTGCTCCCGGGAGGCCCAGACCATCCACCGCTGCCTGGGCATGACCTTCAACGAGCTCACCGGCGAGGTGACCTTCAAGAAAAACGAAAAGGACCTGCTGGAGGCCGACGCCGTCATCGTGGACGAGATGAGCATGGTGGACCTGCCGCTGATGGACGCCCTGCTGGCGGCCCTGAAGCCCGGGTGCCGCCTGGTGATGGTGGGGGACCCGGACCAGCTGCCCTCCGTGGGCCCCGGCAACGTGCTGGGGGACATCCTGCGCAGCGGCGCGGTGGACTCCGTGACCCTGACGAAGGTGTTCCGCCAGGCGGAGCAGTCCGCCATCATCCGCAGCGCCCACGCCGTGAACCGGGGCCAGACCCCGGACCTGAGCAACAAGCAAAGCGACTTTTTCTTCCTGTGCCGCCGCTCGCCGGACCGGCTGGTGCAGACGGTGGTGGACCTGTGCCGCACCCGTCTGCCGGACAAGATGGGCATCCCCGCCGGGCAGATCCAGGTGCTGACCCCCACCCGCAAGGGGGAGACCGGCACCGTCAGCCTGAACCGGGCCCTGCAGGCGGCTCTGAACCCCCCGGCCCCGGGCAAGCGCCAGAAGGCCTGGGGCGACATGATCTTCCGGGTGGGGGACCGGGTGATGCAGACCCGGAACAACTATGACGTCCTCTGGGAAAAGGACGACGGCGAGGCCGGCAGCGGCATCTTCAACGGCGACGTGGGCACGGTGGAGGACATCGACCCCTCCGGCGAGCTGGTGACCATCCGGTTCGACGACCGCACCAGCGTATACACCGCCGACCTGCTGAGCCAGCTGGACATGGCCTATGCCATGACCGTCCACAAGGCCCAGGGCAGCGAATACCGGGCGGTGGTGCTGGTGTCCGCCCCGGCGGCCCCCAATCTGCTGGTCCGGGGCGTGCTGTACACCGCCATCACCCGGGCCAGGGAGCTGCTGGTGATGGTAGGCGATGACGCCATCCCCGGCCGCATGGCGGAAAACGACCGCCGCACCCGGCGATACAGCGGCCTGCGCCGCAGACTCAAGCAAGGAGGACCAAACCATGGGCATGAGTGATCTCAACGAACGGCTGAACCAGCTGGAGCAGGGGGCATTGAACTTCCTGTTCCCCCGGCGCTGTCCCTTCTGCAATCAGCACATCGGCAGCAAGGAGCTGATCTGCGCCGACTGCGAAAAGAAGCTGCCCTACACCGGGGACCGGGCCGTCCGCCAGACCTCCTGGGGCCGGGTGGCCGCGCCTCTGTATTACGAGGACGCCGTCCGCCGGGCCATTCTGGACTTCAAATTCAAGGGCCGCATGGGCGGCCTGCCCTGCTTCGGCAGCCTGACGGCCCGCTGCGCGGCGGAGGAGTTCGGCGGCGAGTTCGACGCCATCACCTGGGTGCCGGTGAGCCGGAAGCGCCTGCGCAAGCGGGGCTTTGACCAGGCCCGGTATCTGGCCGGGAGCCTGTGCGTGGAGTGGCACGTGGAGCCCCAGGAGACCCTGCGCAAAATTCTGGACAACCCGCCCCAGTCCGGCCTGGAGGACGCCGACGCCCGCCGGGTCAACGTCCTGGGGGCCTACGAGGCCGTCCATCCGGAGCGCATCGCCGGAAAACGCTTCCTGCTGGTGGACGATATCTGCACCACCGGGTCCACCCTGGGGGAGGCCGCCCGGGTCCTGCGCCAGGCGGGAGCCGCCGACGTGCTGGGTCTGACCCTGGCCGTCACCCGGGAGGAATAAAATCCCTGCCGCCTGTCCATAATGAAGCACCGGCCAAAAGGTTACAAATTATGAACAAAAGATTACGATTTGGAAAAACCGGCAAATTCTCTTGCAAAATGGGAAAAGCGCCATTATAATAGGGTATCAGGAGTTAATTCGGCCTCTTTGGGGCCGTGGTCCATATCAGAAAAATGAGGTGCAGCATTATGTGTTCTTTAGCGAAGGATATCGGTATCGACCTGGGTACCGCATCGGTGTTGGTATATGTCAAGGGCAAGGGCGTTGTGCTCAATGAGCCCTCCGTGGTGGCCATCAACAAGGACGACGGCCGCCTGCTCAGCGTGGGCGCCGACGCCCAGGCCATGCTGGGCCGTACCCCCGGCAACATCGTGGCCATCCGTCCCCTGCGGGAGGGCGTCATCTCCGACTACGACATGACCGAGCGGATGCTCAAGGAGTTCATCCGCAAGGTCAGCGGCAGCTTCCACCACATCTTCAAGCCCCGTGTCATCATCTGCGTTCCCTCCGGCATCACCGAGGTGGAGGAGCGCGCCGTGGTGGACGCGGGCCTGCAGTCCGGCGCCAGTCATGTGTATCTGATCGAGGAGCCTGTGGCCGCAGCCATCGGCGCCGGCATCGACATCACCAAGCCCGAGGGCCACATGGTGGTGGATATCGGCGGCGGCACCAGCGACATCGCCGTGATCTCCCTGAAGGGCGTGGTGGAAAGCGCCTCCATCAAGGTGGCCGGCGACCAGTTCAACGAAGCCATCGTCAAATATATGCGCCGCAAGCACAACATCCTCATCGGTGAGCGCACCGCCGAGCAGATGAAGATGCAGATCGGCTGCGTCTTCCCCAAGGAGGAGGAGACCACCATCGAGATCAAGGGCCGCTGCCTGATGACCGGCCTGCCCAAGACCATCACCGTCACCTCCACCGAGATGCTGGAGGCCTTTGAGGAGCCCGTGGAGCGGATTCTGGAGGCCGTTCACGGCGTCCTGGAGCGCACGCCCCCGGAGCTGGTGGCGGATATCGCCAACAACGGCATCGTCATGACCGGCGGCGGCAGCCTGGTGGACGGCTTCGACAAGCTCATCACCGCCCGCACCGGCATCCACACCGTGGTGGCCGAAAATGCCATCAGCTGCGTGGCCATCGGCACCGGCAAGAGCCTGGATTCCGTCCACGAGATGAACGACGGCACTGTGAACCTCTCCCGCCGCAAGCAGATGAACTGAATCACATGAAAAAATCTATGGGCGTCGGCCATGCCGACGCCCATAATTTTTTTCAGTTCATCCAATGGTCAGCCGGTGACAGCAGCCGGGGGCCAGGAGGCCCTCCAGCTCCGCCCGGAAGGCGGGATAATCCTCCTCCGGCACCATGCACAGGGCCGTTCCCGCGAAGCCGCCGCCGTGTACCCGGACGGCTCCCCGGCCCCGCAGCAGGCGGCGGCACAGGGCAAGGGTCACGGCCAGCTCCTGATGCCCGGCGGCCCCCTCCGGGGCGATGTTCTGCAGATATTCCCAGGAGGAGCGGCCGGAGTCGTTGACCAGGGCCAGGAACCCCTCCGTGTCGCCGTTTTCCAGGGCCTGCACCTGGCCCAGCACCCGGCGGTTCTCGTCGAACACATGGATGGCCCGCAGCACCGCCCGGTCCCCGGCGGCCCGGCGGACCTCCGGCAGGCGGCGGTAAAATTCCGCCTCCTCCACCTGGCGCAGGACCTCCGCCCCGAACAGGCGGCACACGGCCCCCAGCTCCCGGGGGATGGCGGCGTATGCATCGGTGAGTCCCGCATGGTCCGCGCCGCTGTCCACCACGCACAGAACGTATCCGGGCAGGGCGGCGTCCAGCCGCCGCACCAGCGGGGCGGCGGGGTCCCGGAAGTCCATAAACACCAGCCCGCCGGTGCTGCTGCCCAGCTGGTCCATCAGGCCGCAGGGCTTGCCGAAATACACATTCTCCGCCCACTGGCCCATCCGGGCGATGTCCGCGGCAGTCAGGCTGTTCCCGGCAAACAGAGCATTGCCTATGCGGCCCAGCAGCACCTCGAAGGCGGCGCTGCTGGACAGCCCCGACCCCGGCAGCACGTCGGACTCCACCCACGCGTCAAATCCCCGCCAGGGCAAGCCCCTCCGACGGAAGGCGGCGGCCATGCCCCGGACCAGGGCGGCGGTGGTGTTCCGCTCCTCCTGCCGGGGGGACAGGTCATCCGGGGCCAGCTCCACCGGCGCATACCCCCGGGAGAACACCCGAACCACGCCCTCCCCGGTGAGCCGCACCCGGGCTCGGGCGGTGCGGTCAATGGCCGCCGCCAGCACGCAGCCGTGCTGATGGTCCGTGTGGTTGCCCCCCAGCTCCACCCGGCCGGGGGCGGAAAAAGTCAGATATTCCATACGCTTCTCCTGCATACAAAAATCGGGGGACGCGGCTGCGTCCCCCGGAGATTTTCGCGATTTACTTGATGCCGGCGGCGACCATGCAGTCCAGAACCAGGGTCAGCACCACAAACACGGCGGCCACCCACTTGGTGTCCCGGGCCAGCTTGGCGTCCATGCTCTTGGCCTTGGAGCGGCTCATATAGGAATCGGCAATGCCGCCGATGGCCCCGGACAGGCCCTGGCTCTTGCCGGACTGGAACAGGACGATGAGGATCAGGGCCAGCGCCACCAGCAACTGGACCACGGTGATAACAATCAAAACAGTGTTCATAACGGAACTCCCTCCAAAATTTCAGCCCTCTGGGGGCACTTTTCTCATAGTACGCACTATATTATCATAATCCCGGCGGGATTTCAAGAGGAAAACCGTGATTTTTTCCGCCGCCGGAAAATCATAAGAAAAATCATCGAACATCTGTTGCAAACCTGGATTTTCTGTGGTATAATCGAAAAAAGTACCCGGTAAAGGAGCGGACATCATGGCCCAGCTGACCAAAATGCAGCAGAAAATCTATGACTACATCGTCCAGGCCATCCAGGACCAGGGGTATCCCCCCTCGGTGCGGGAGATCGGCGAGGCCGTGGGGCTGAAGTCCCCCTCCACGGTGCACTTTCACCTGAAGCACCTGGAGGAGCTGGGCGTCATCGGCAAGCAGGCCGGAAAGGGCCGTGCCCTGACCCTGACGGAGGCGCCCCAGGAGAACCAGGTGCCCATTGTGGGCAATGTGGCCGCCGGGTCCCCCATTCTGGCCCAGGAGTGCATCGAGGATTACCTGACCTTCGACACCGGCGGCCGGGACGGGGAGTATTTTGCCCTGCGGGTCCGGGGCGAGTCCATGATCAATGCCGGCATCCTGCCGGACGACCTGGTGGTGGTGCACCAGCAGCCCGCCGCCAACAATGGCGAGATCGTGGTGGCCCTGCTGGGGGACGAGGCCACGGTGAAGCGCCTGAAGCGGCAGGGGAGAGAAGTCTGGCTCCTGCCGGAAAACCCGGCCTATCAGCCCATCGACGGGCGGGAGGCCCGGATTCTGGGCAAGGTGGCCGCCGTCATCCGCCGGTATTGACACGCCGGGCCCAAGCCGCTATAATAATAGCCAATCAAACAGCGTGACGATCGGAAAGAGTATGCCGCGCAGCTCCGGCAAGAGAGGGACGGCCATCGGCTGCAAGCCGTCCTGCGGGGTGCGGCAGAAGGTGCGTCCGGGAGCGCGCGGGATGTGGAAGCCCGCCGCATGGCCTGCGTCAAAGGCCCTCAAGCGACAAACGAGAGTGGAACCGCGAGACATCGCCTCTCATGCCCCTGGGCATGGGAGGCTTTTTGTTTGCCATCGAAAACTGACGATTGAAGGAGAACACACCATGTATCTGTATAATTCCGCCACCCATAAAAAAGAGGAGTTCCGGACCCACACCCCCGGCCATGTGGAAATGTACACCTGCGGCCCCACGGTGTACCACTTTGCCCACATCGGCAACCTCCGCAGCTATATCATGGAGGATGTGCTGGAGAAGTACCTGCGCTACGCCGGATACAGCGTCAACCGGGTCATGAACATCACCGACGTGGGCCACCTGACCTCCGACGCCGACGAGGGCGAGGACAAGATGCTCAAGGGCGCCCGGCGGGAGCACAAAACCGTCATGGAGATCGCCCAGTATTACACCGATGCCTTTTTCGAGGATTGCCGCAAGCTGAACATCAAGCGCCCCGACGTGGTCCAGCCCGCCACCGGCCTGATTGACGACTATATCAAGATCATCACCCGCCTGCTGGACACCGGCTATGCCTATGTGGCCGGGGGCAACGTGTATTTCGACACCAGCAAGCTGGAGCGGTACTATATCTTCAACGACCACAACGAGGAGGACCTGGCCGTGGGCGTCCGGGAGGGCGTGGAGGAGGACACCAACAAGCGCAACCGCAACGACTTCGTCCTCTGGTTCACCAAGTCCAAGTTCGAGGATCAGGCCCTGAAATGGGACTCCCCCTGGGGCGTGGGCTATCCCGGCTGGCACATTGAGTGCTCCGGCATCTCCATGAAGTACAACGGCGAGTATCTGGACCTGCACTGCGGCGGCATCGACAACGCCTTCCCCCACCACACCAACGAAATCGCCCAGTCCGAGAGCTATCTGGGCCATCCCTGGTGCCCCCAGTGGTGCCATGTGGCCCACCTGAACACCGAGGGCGGCAAAATGTCCAAGTCCAAGGGCGAGTTCCTGACGGTGTCCCTGCTGGAGCAGAAGGGGTATGATCCCCTGGCCTATCGCTTCTTCTGCCTGCAAAGCCACTATCGCAAGAGCCTGGTGTTCACCTGGGAGAATCTGGACAACGCCGTGGCGGCCTATAACAAGCTGCTGGCCAAAATTGCCGCCCTGACCCCCGGCAAGGGAGACGTGGACCCGGCGGCTCTGGAGGAGCTGAAGGCCCGCTTCACCAAGGCCATGGACAACGACCTGAACACCTCCATGGCGGTGACGGTGCTCTATGACGTGCTGAAGGCCAGGACCACCGACGCCACCAAACTGGCGGCTCTGGACAGCTTCGACCAGGTGCTGGGCCTGAAGCTGACGGAGAAGGCGGCGGCCCTGCGCAAGACCCAGGCGGCGGCTCCCGCCGCCGGCGGCTTCACCGTGGTCTGCGAGGACGGCGGCCAGGATCCCCAGGTGGAGGCCCTGATCCGGGCCCGGGCCGACGCCAAGAAGGCCAAAAACTTCGCCGAGGCCGACCGTATCCGCGATGAGCTGAAGGCCCAGGGCGTGGAGATCACCGACGTCCCCGGCGGCGTCCGCTGGAAGCGGGCATAAGTCCCGGCCAATGACACATAACGCACCCCTGTATGCCTCCCGGCATACAGGGGTGCGGGTGTTTCGGAAGCGTTATTCGTCGTCCCGGATCATCAGCTGCACGGCGCTGTGCAGGTTGCGGATCTCCACCCGGGGGGCGGAGGGGGCGTATTCACCGTCCAGGGACCAGGGGATGTCCTCCCGGGTGGTGACGGTGACGCTGCGGACGTGGCGGAAGATCACCCCGGGATAATCGTAGTCCATGCGGTTCAGGGCGGTGATGAGATTCTGCAGGTCCAGGGCGGTTTTGGGCATCCGCAGCAGGATCAGCTCAAACATGCCGTCGTCCATATGCACCCGCTTGGGGTCCAGCTTCACCAGTCCCCCCAGGGAGGTGGAGTTGCACACCGCGCCGAAGATGAAGTCCCCGTCGAAGGACTCGCCGTCGGCCTCCACCTCGCAGCGGTAGGGCCGCAGGGAGTCCAGATTCTTGATGCCCTCCAGAATGTACGCAAAGTGGCCCAGGGCGTTCTTCGTCTCCTGGGACGCGGAGTAGGACGCCTTGGTAAAGGCCCCGAAGGAGGCCACATAGGAGAAATACCGGTCGTTGTGGGCCCCCAGGTCCAGGGGATGGGGGGTGCCCTCCACCGCCGCCCGGGCCGCCTGCTGCACGGAGGAGGGGATCCGCAGGCTGGCGGCAAAGTCGTTGGTGCTGCCGTTGGGCAGATAGCCCACCGGCGGGCGGTTTTCCAGCTGCATCAGGCCCGACAGCGTCTCGTTGAGGGTGCCGTCTCCTCCGGCGCACACCACCAGGTCATAGTCCCCGCCCCATCGGGCGGCGAAGCGGGCGGCGTCCCCGGCGGCCTGGGTCAGCATCACCCGCACCAGATACCCGGCCCGGCCGAAGGTGGCCACGGCGTCAAACAGAGGGGCGGAGGACTTGGTCTTGCCCGCCCGGGGATTGACAATGAACAACAGGGTCTTATCCATGAACAGTCTCCTTTACCATCGTCGCCTGTGATAATAGTCCCGATATTATACCGCTTTTTCCGGCGGATTGCAAGCATTTGCAATTTTTAACAAAACGTTCACGTCCCCGGCATTGCAAACCCCGGGGTTTTACGTTATCATGTAGAGTAGTAAATTAGGCCCAGCCGGGCCAACAAAGGAGAAAATAACATGAAGGATAAGAGCGGCTACCTGAAATGGGGTCTGACGATCTTTCTCACCGTCTGCGCCATTCTGGTGTTTTACGACACGTTCTATATGAGCGGCGCACTGCAGCGGCTGCTGTCCAAGCTGGCGTCCATCCTGTCGCCGGTGCTGGTGGGCCTGGTGATGGCCTATCTGCTGGCCCCCATCGTCAACTGGTTTGAAAAGCTCATTCTGGCGGGTCTGCACCGGATCAAGGGGCTGGAAGGGAAGACCATCCCCCATGCCGCCGGGTGGCTGCGGGCCGTCAGCATTCTGCTGACCTGGGCCATCGTGCTGCTGCTGCTGTATCTGATGTTCAGCGTGGTGATCCCCCAGCTCATCGACAGTGTGGTGATGCTCATCAACAACGCCGAGACGTATTACAACAAAATTTACGGCTGGATCACGAACCTGCTGGATAAGAACCCTAAGGTGGAGGACTGGGTCAACGAGAATCTGGAGACCTATTACCAGAATCTGCTGGACCTGCTGACCAACAAGGTGCTGCCCGGCGCCCAGCAGATGCTCACCACCATCACCGGCGGCGTGATCTCCGGCATCTGGGGGCTGGTGAGCTTCGCCATGGACTTCCTGGTGGGCATCATCGTGTCGGTGTATATGCTGGCCATGAAGGAGCAGAGCCTGGCCCGCTGCTGCAAGCTGCTGTACGGCGTGTGCAAGGAGGCCCACGCCCGCTGGATTGCCCGGGCCGTCCGCCGGGCCGACGGCATCTTCAGCGGCTTCGTCCGCGGAAAGCTGCTGGACTCTCTCATCATCGGCATTCTGTGCCTCATCGGCTGCACCATTCTGGGCATGCCCTATGCCCCGCTGGTGAGCCTGATCGTGGGCGTTACCAACGTGATCCCCTTCTTCGGCCCCTTCATGGGCGCGGTGCCCAGCGCCTTCCTGATCCTGCTGGTCAGCCCCAAGAAGTGCCTGTTCTTCGTGATCTTCGTCATCGTCCTGCAGCAGTTTGACGGCAACATCCTGGGCCCCAAGATCCTGGGCGACGCCACGGGCATCTCCAGCTTCTGGGTGGTGGTGGCCATTCTGGTGGGCGGCGGCTTCGGCGGCGTACTGGGTATGTTCCTGGGCGTGCCGGTGTTTGCCTGCCTGCAGGTGCTGACCAAGTATCTGGTGGACCGGCGTCTGCGCCGCCGGAATATGCCCACCCAGGCATATTGCTATGTGAACCGGGATCAGGATCAGCCACCGGAGCAGACGGAATAACCGCATAGAAAAGCAACAAAAGAGGAACGGCGGGGCCGTTCCTCTTTTGTTGCTTTGTTTCAGCCCTCACGGCCTGCGTGGCGGCAGATGGCCTGGAAGGTCTCCTGGCTGATGTCGTGCTCGATTTTGCAGGCATCGGCCTCGGCGGTCTCCGGCTCCACCCCCAGGTGGATCAGAAACCGGGTCAGGGTCTTGTGCCGGTCCAGCATGCTGGCGGCGATGGCCATGCCCGTGTCCGTCAGGGTGATGAGCCCCTCCTTGTCCATGGTGATATAGCCGCTCTCCCGCAGGCGCTTGGTGGCGTAGCTGACGCTGGGCTTTGTTACGCCCAGATACTCCGCAATGTCAATTGAACGGATATAGCCATGCTTCTCCTTCATCATCAGCATGGTTTCCAGGTAATCCTCCGAGGCTCTCAAGATCTGCATGGCAAACAGTACCAACCTTCCCGCAAAATTATATATAGGTTAGCATATTTTAACCAAAATTGCAAGGAAGAAAAATTTTTCCGGAAAAAGGGTTGACAACAAATGTTAGAGGTGTTAAACTATCCAGCGGTTAAGGGAGCTTAACCTTTTTTCTTCGGAAAGGGGTTAAGGTAGATTAACCACTATTTTTCCACGATCGGTTAGTGAACGCTAACCGTTACAGCAGGGAGGGAAGCAGCTATGATGCCGCTGACATTAGCCAACATCGGCGAAGAAAATCTCATCCATCGGGTGGGCGGCAATGCCGAGGTGAAGAAGCACCTGGAGGACCTGGGCTTTGTGGCCGGGGGCACCGTCACGGTGGTGGCGGCCCTGGGCGGAAACGTCATCGTGAAGGTCAAGGAGGCCCGCATCGCCATCAGCGAGGAAATGGCCCGGAAGATCATGATCTGAAAAAACAACAAATAAAAGATAAAGGAGAGAACCCACATGAAAACACTGCGCGACGTCAAGATCGGCGAGACCGTCAAGGTGGTGAAGCTCCACGGGGAGGGTCCCGTGAAGCGCCGCATCATGGACATGGGCATCACCCGGGGCACCCAGGTGTTTGTCCGGAAGGTGGCCCCTCTGGGCGACCCCATGGAGGTCACCGTCCGGGGCTATGAGCTGAGCCTGCGGAAGGCGGACACCGAAATGATCGAAGTGGAATAAGTTCCCGGAAAGGAGATACGAGAATCATATGGATAAGCAGATCAAAATTGCCCTGGCGGGCAACCCGAACTGCGGTAAAACCACCCTGTTCAACGCCCTCACCGGCTCCAACCAGTTCGTGGGCAACTGGCCCGGCGTCACCGTGGAGAAGAAGGAGGGCAAGCTGAAGAAGCACGATGACGTGGTCATCATGGACCTGCCCGGCATCTACTCCCTGTCCCCCTACACCCTGGAGGAGGTGGTGGCCCGGAATTACCTGATCGGCGAGCGCCCCGACGCCATCCTGAACATCATTGACGGCACCAACCTGGAGCGCAACCTGTATCTGACCACCCAGCTGACGGAGCTGGGCATTCCCGTGGTCATCGCCGTGAACATGATGGACGTGGTCCGCAAGAACGGCGACCAGATCAACGTCAAGGAGCTGTCCCGCCAGCTGGGCTGCGAGATCGTGGAGATCTCCGCTCTGAAGGGCGACGGCGTTATGGACGCCGCCGAGGCCGCCGTGAAGGCCGCCAAGGGCCAGACCAAGACCATCCCCATGCACACCTTCTCCGGCCCCGTGGAGCACGCCATTGCCCACATTGAGGAGGCCGCCGTCCACACCCTGCCCGAGGAGCAGCAGCGCTGGTATGCCATCAAGATCTTCGAGCGGGACGACAAGGTGCTGCAGAAGCTCAGCATCCCCGCCGACGTGATGCAGCACATCCAGCAGGACATCCAGGCCGCCGAAAAGGAGCTGGACGACGACGCCGAGAGCATCATCACCAACGAGCGCTATATTTACATCGCCGAGATCATCAAGAGCTGCTACAAGCAGAAGCGCAAGGGCCAGCTGTCCACCTCCGACAAGATCGACAAGGTGGTCACCAACCGCTGGCTGGGCCTGCCCATCTTCGCCGTGGTGATGTTCCTGGTTTACTGGATCGCCATGGTAGCCGTGGGCGCTCCCGCCACCGACTGGGCCAACGACGGCGTGTTCGGCGACGGCTGGCACCTGCTGGGCATCGGCAGCAAGGAGTATAACGCTGTCAACGACGATTACACCGCCGCTATCCAGGCTGTGGACGCCTTCCTGGGCACGGAGATCGACCCCGAGGCCGAGGACTTTGACGCCCAGGCCCTGCTGGCAGAAATGCAGAGCTTCCAGCCCGGCTCCTCCACCGCCACCGTGGACGTGGAGGACGAGGAGACCCTGGCCATCAACACCATGACCGCCTACTATGACGCCCTGCCCGAGGGTGCGGACAAGCTGGACAACGTGGTGCAGATGACCTTTGTGGACGCCGTGAAGTATCTCACTGAAAACGGATTTGACGCCCCCGACCCCGCCGACTACGGCGTGTGGGTCCCCGGTATCCCCGTGCTGGTCAGCAATGGTCTGGAGTCTGCCGGCGCCGCCGACTGGCTCAGCGGCCTGATCAATGACGGTATCGTGGCCGGTGTGGGCGCGGTGCTGGGCTTCGTGCCCCAGATGCTGGTTCTGTTCCTGATGCTGGCCTTCCTGGAGGCCTGCGGCTACATGGCCCGTATCGCCTTCGTGCTGGACCGCGTGTTCCGCAAGTTCGGCCTGTCCGGCAAGTCCTTCATCCCCATGCTCATCGGCGTGGGCTGCGGCGTGCCCGGTATCATGGCTTCCCGTACCATCGAAAATGAACGCGACCGCCGGATGACCGTTATGACCACCACCTTCATCCCCTGCGGCGCCAAGGTCCCCTTCATCGCCATGATCGCAGGCGCCATCTTCGGCGGCAGCGCATGGGTCTCCACCTCCGCTTACTTCATCGGCATGGCCGCCATCATCGTCTCCGGCATCATGCTGAAGAAGACCAAGATGTTCGCCGGTGATCCCGCTCCCTTCGTGATGGAGCTGCCCGCCTATCACTGGCCCACTCTGGGCAACGTGCTGCGCAGCATGTGGGAGCGCGGCTGGAGCTTCATCAAGAAGGCCGGCACCATCATCCTGCTTTCCACCATCTTCGTGTGGTTCACCACCTACTTCGGCTGGGTGGACGGCACCTTCCGTATGCTGGACGAGAGCGAGATCCAGAGCTCCATCCTGGCTGCCATCGGCGGCGTCATCGCCTGGATCTTCAAGCCCCTGGGCTGGGGCAACTGGCAGGCTACCGTGGCCTCCATCACCGGCCTTGTGGCCAAGGAGAACATCGTGGGCACCCTAGGCATCCTGTATGGCAGCGGCGACGGCACCGTGTATCAGAACATCGGCGCGGCCTTCACCGGCATCAGCGGCTTCAGCTTCCTGGTGTTCAACCTGCTGTGCGCTCCCTGCTTCGCCGCCATCGGCGCCATCAAGCGGGAGATGAACAACCGCAAGTGGACCTGGTTCGCCATCGGCTATCAGTGCGGCTTTGCCTATCTCATCAGCCTGATGATCAACCAGTTCGGCGGCCTATTCACCGGCAGCGTCAATGTCATCGGCCTGATCTTCGCCCTGGCGGCCCTGGCCCTGATGGTCTATATGCTGGTGCGCCCCTATAAGGAGGCCACCAAGCTCAACGCCACCGTCTGATCTGTTCCATCCCATCTTACGACATTTTCCGAAAAGGAGTGAAATTCCATGCTGCATTGGATCAGCACCAATCTCTCCACCATTCTCATCACCCTGGTCCTTATTGCCATTGTAGTCCTTATCATCCGCAGTCTGATCCGCCAGAAAAAGCAGGGAAAGTCCTCCTGCGGCGCAGGGTGCGCCCACTGCGCCATGCATGGCCAGTGCCACCGCAACCAGCCGTGACCTGATCCCCGGGGGAGACGTGGGCAGCTCCGCGTCTCCCCCTCCCTTTCACCCAGGAGGTTAGATATGTCTAATTGCCCACAGGCCATGACCCCGGCCTCCATCCGATATCTGCTGGTGCTGGACGATCTGTGCCGGGAGGGCAGGGGCGTCCGCTCGGTGGAGATCGCCGCCCGGATGAACGTGTCCAAGCCCAGCGCCCACTCCATGCTCCAGAATCTCTGTCAGGCGGGCCTGGTGGAAAAGGAGCGCTATGGCACGGTGTTCCTGACGCCGGAGGGCCGCCGGGCGGCCGCGGAATACGCCGCGTGCTTCGGCCCCCTGTGCTGCCGGATGCAGCAGGTCCTGGGTCTGGAGGAGGACGCCTGTCAGACGGCGGTCTGCGCCATCCTGGCCCAGTCCCAGGACCGACTGCCCCAGCTCCGGGACCGCCTGCTGTCGGCGGAGCAATAGCCCCGCCGGAAAAACAACCCATTTCCTCAAGGAGGTATAACGCTATGATCGAAACCATTGTCCGGGTGGACGGCATGATGTGCGGCATGTGCGAAAGCCACATCAACGATGCCGTCCGCAGCCATTTCCAGGTGAAGAAGGTCTCCTCCTCCCACACCAAGGGCCGGACCGTGATCCAGTCCCAGGAGCCCCTGGACCGGGAGCAGCTGGTCCGGGTCATCAACGACACCGGCTATCAGGCCGGGGAGGTGGTGTCCCGTCCCCTGGAAAAGCGGGGCCTGTTGGGCCACCTGAAAAAGTGACCATGGAGTCCTGTCTGTATGATGCCGCGCCGCTGCCGGAGCACACCGTCCGCCGGGAAACCCCGGACGGGGGCCAGGCGGCGGTGACCCTTTATCCTGTGTTTCCCGGCATCGACATCCACTATCACGATGTCCATGCCGCCTCCTGTCCCTTGGAGCCTGCCGCCCCGGGGGTGCTGGAGATCAGCCACTGCCGGGAGGGGCGCATGGAGTACCGCCTGGGGAGCCGGTATTTCTATCTGGCCCCGGGGGACCTGTCCGTGGCCCGGCAGGACGTGCTGCCCACCCTGGCCGCCTTTCCCACCGGCCACTACCACGGCATCACCGTTACCGTGGACCCCGGGCTGGCGCCCCGGTGTCTGTCCTGCTTTCTGGAGGACGTGGAGGTGCAGCCCGCCGCCCTGGCGGAAAAATTCTGCGCCGCCGGGGGGTATTTTGCCGCCCGGTCCTCCCGGCGGGTGGAGCACGTATTTTCAGAGCTGTATCAGGTGCCGGAGGACCTGCGCCGGGGGTATCTGAAGGTGAAGATCCTGGAGCTGCTGCTGTTCCTCAGCGCCTTAGAGGTGCCCGCCCAGCCCCAGGCGGCTGCGCCTGGCCTTTCCCGGGGGCAGGTGTCCCTGGCCAGAAAGACGGCGGAGTATCTGCTGGCCAACACCGAAAGCAAGGTGACGGTGCAGGAGCTGTCCCGGCATTTCGGGGCCTCCGCCGCCCAGATCCAGGCCAGCTTCCGGGGGGTCTATGGCCGCAGTCCCGCCGCCTGGCTGCGTCTGCAGAAGATGCACGGCGCGGCGGAGCTGCTACGGTCCACGGACCGGACGGTGCTGGACATCGCCGGGCAGTTCGGCTATGACAATGCCAGCAAATTCGCCCGGGTCTTCCGGGACGTTATCGGCGTGTCCCCAAACGAGTACCGCAGCGGCCTGGATCAGGACTCCTGCGCTCCTTATACCAAAACCTGTTAAAAAGCTTGAAAAGCTTTTTATAGCACCGAAGGTGCGTCAGGTTTTGTATGAGACGTCACAGCGTGTTTTCACACGCTGTGCGTGCGCACAGCGCACGGGATTCTTGATTAAATTTTTTAATCAAGAATCAGTATTAGTCGTCGACAGCGCAAAAAAAGAACGCCCGGAGGCGTTCTTTTTTTGCGTTTACCGCTTGTCGCGGTCGTAGGACACCACCACGCGGCGGTTGGGCTCGGTGCCGATGGAGTAGGTGTTCACACCGGGGACATCCTGCAGGGCGGCGTGGATCACATGGCGCTCATAGGCGTTCATGGGCTCCAGGGTGACGCTGCGGCGATACTTGGTGACCTTTCCGGCCACCTTGCGGGCCAGGGACTCCAGGCTCTGCTCGCGCTTGGCCCGGTAGTTCTCGGCGTCCACATGGACGCGGATGCGCTTTTCCCGGCCGGAATTGACGGCGTAGTTGGTCAGCTGCTGGATGGCGTCCAGGGTCTCGCCCCGGCGGCCGATGAGCTGGCCCAGCTTCTGGCCCTCCAGCACCACGCTGTAGCGGCCCTTCTCCGTCTCGGTGACCTTCACCTGGGCGGGGCTGTCCATATGCTCCAACAGGCCCGTCAGGAACTCGGTGATGCGGCGGGCGTTGTCGTCCTGGCAGGACTCCTGAACCGGGGCGGCGGGAGCCTCCTCAGCCTTGGGGGCGGCCTTGGGGGCCTCGGCCTTCTGGGGCTTGGGCTGCTGGGGTTTCGGCTGGGGCTTGGGTTCGGGCTTCTTTTCGGGTTTCTTCTCCGGCTGGACCGGGGCGGCGGGAGCCTCGGGCTCCTCCTGACCATAGGTCACGCGGACCCGGGCAGGGCTGCTGCCGATGCCCAGAAATCCGCTCTTGGCCCGCTCCAGAATCTCAACAGAGACGTCGTCGCGGTCCATCTGCAGATGCTGGAGCGCTTTGCGGATGGCTTCCTCCTCGGTCTTGCCCGTTACGTCAATATAACTCATAGACAAAACTCCTTAGTCATCATTAGTCATCGTAATGGCTCTTGTCATAGGCGCGGCCCCTGGCATAGGGACGCTGGCCCACGCGGCCGTTTTCGTTGCCGCCGGCGGACTTTTTCTTGTCGCCGGAGGGCTTTTTCTTACCCTGCTGATTCTGGGGCTTCTTGCCGCCGTTGGCCAGCTGCTGCTGGGCCATCAGCTCCTTCTGGCGCTGATACTTGGCATAGCGCTTTTCCCGGGCGGCCTTTTCCTTCTCCGTCTCCTCACGGTCCAGAATCTTGTTGAAATACTTGTTCAGGGTGACCTCCTGGATCAGGGAGAACGCGGAGTTGGCAATCCAGTAGATGCACAGGGCGGAGGGCAGAATATAGCCCATCCACAGGGTCATCAGCGGCATCATGTACATCATGGTCTTGGTGGACCCGTTGGGGGCGGAACCATTGGTGCGCATGGTGATGAAGCTCATGGCGAACTGGATGCCGGCGGAGATGATGGGCAGCAGCAGCGCGCCCCAGACGGGCCAGCCGCCGCCGGGGAACTGGCTGAACAGAGAGGACGGCTGAGCCGCCAGGTCAATGTGCAGGAAGTTGTAGTTCAGGTCGATGAGGCCGTCGAACTTCCCGGCGAAATCCGCCCAGTGCTCGTGGATGAACTTGGCCAGATAAATCTGCTCATACGCCTGACTGCCCTCGGCCGCAGTGAAGCCCAGGGTGCCGGCCAGGGTGGTGATCTCCGCGATCACCGACTCGGACAGGCTCATAAAATACCGCAGAGGCACACGGATGATATAGTACAGGGCGATCAGGATAGGGAAGGGGATCATGGACCACAGGCAGCCGGACATGGGGTTGATGCCTTCCTTGGCATACAGCTCCGCCATGGCCTCCTGCTGCTTCTGCTGGTTATTGGCGTAGCGGGTCTTGATATCGTTGAGCTTGCCCTGCATACGGTTCATGCGCAGCATGCTCTTCTTGCTCTTGAGCTGGAAGGGCAGCAGCACCAGCTTCACCACCAGGGTAAACAGGATCAGGGCCACGCCATAGGACCCGGTCCAACTGTAGAACAGCCGGGTCAGGAAGGCAAAGGGCACACAGATATAGTATCCGAGCTTTGCAAACATGGGGTAGTTACCTCCGTTTTTTGTTGGGTGGGAAAAACGAGGTTTTCAGGGAACAGGATCATATCCGCCTTTGTGGAAGGGATTGCATCGCAGAAAGCGCCGCAGCGCCATAAAGCCGCCCCGCAGCGGCCCGTATTTCTCCACTGCCTGCAGGGCGTATTCCGAGCAGGTGGGGATATACCGGCAGCGGGGCGGAAACAGCGGCGACACGGACGCCTGATAAAACCGGATGGCCCGCAGGATGGCCCGCTTCATGACGGGTCCTCCCGCAGCAGATTCAGCTGCCTCAGAAGTCGCAGATAGGTGCTCTCCAGCTTTTGATAGCCGGTTTCCACAGCCCGGACACGGGCCACCACGATGATGTCGTATCCCGGGACCATTTTCGGCTTATTCAGCCGGTAAATCTCCCGGATGCGCCTTCTCACCCGGTTGCGGACCACGGCGCCGCCCAGCTTCGTGCTGACGGAGACCCCCAGGCGGCTCAGCCCCCGGCGGTTCCGCTGGCAATAGATCACCAGCTGCGGCGACACCGCCGACTTCCCCTTGCGGTAGATCCGGCGAAATTCGTAGTTCTCTTTTACCGTGACGGCAGGATTCATGAAAACAAGCACCTTCTCCGCCGGTGCGGCGGCTGAAATGAGCATAGGCCAAAAGGGACGGCAGTTTTCCCTTCCACCGTCCCTGGTCTATCCTTTATGCGCGATGCACTTTCCGCGACCTCAATGGGTCAGGCGAGCGCGGCCCTTGGCGCGGCGGCGGGCCAGAACCTTACGGCCGTTGCTGGTGGCCATTCTCTTGCGGAAGCCGTGCTCCTTGGAGCGCTGGCGCTTCTTGGGCTGATAGGTACGGAACATTGCATGACACCTCCATTTTGTAAAAATCCGGCGGCAGATCGAAGCTGCCGCACATACTCGACGGCGGGCGGAGGACTTGTCCCCCGCGGCCGCAGTTGACAAAGCGGATGCCGCAAAACGGCATGGTAAACATTATACAGAATCCCGGCCCCGCTGTCAACAGAAATCTGCATTTTCCACGAAAAGGGTATTCCGGCGGCTCCGGGTTCGTTATTTGCCCCGTTTTTCGGAGAATTTGCCGGAAATAGGGTGGATTTTCTTCCGGAATCTGTTTAAGAACCAGAAAAATATTTTATGCTTAGTATTAGTATATGAGTAGACTTTCCGGCGGCAATTTGGTATAATAAGGCGTACAATTTTTCCAGAAAAAGAGAGAGAAAAACGCATGATCCGCGGGAAAGGGGCGCTTTCATTGAATTCAATCGCAGACGTATGGACCATCGTATTGGACAAGCTGAGGTCCCAGCTGTCGGAAACCACCATCAACACCTGGTTTGACGAGGTGGAGGCAGTGACCATGGAGGACTCCGCCTTCGTGCTCCACTGCAGCAACACCTTCAAACGATCCACCATCGAGACCCGGTTTATGACCCATATCAAGGCCGCGCTGAAGGATTTCTTCTCCGCCTCCATGGAGGTGAAGATTCTGGACGATCAGCAGCTGGCCACCTATGTGGCAGCATCCCACGGGGTGGCCCCGGACCGGCCCGGCTCCCTGCTGGAGTCCGACGCCTTCACCTTCAACACCTATGTGGTGGGGCCCCAGAACCGGATGGCCTATGCCGCCGCCCGGGCCGTGGCGGAAAAGCCCGCAGAGCACTATAACCCCCTGTTCATCTATGGCGACTCCGGCCTGGGCAAGACCCACCTGCTGTACGCCATCGCCCACCAGGTCCGCCAGCGGCAGCCGGAGGCCCGCATCGTGTACATCAAGGGCGACGACTTCACCAACGAGCTGATCGCCTCCATCCGGGAGGGGAAGAACGCCGAATTCCGGGAGAAATACCGCCAGTCCTCCCTGCTGCTGGTGGACGATATCCAGTTCATCGCCGGAAAGAAACAGACCCAGGAGGAGTTTTTTCACACCTTCAACACCCTGTATGAGTCCGGGCGGCAGATCGTGCTGACCTCGGACCGTCCGCCCCGGGAGATGACCCAGCTGGAGGACCGACTGCAGACCCGGTTCGAGTGGGGCCTGATGGTGGACGTGGCGCCGCCGGATTTCGAGACAAGGCTCGCCATCATCAAAAACAAGGCCGCCCTGCTGGGGGTACAGTTGCCGGATGACATCAGCAACTTCATCGCCGAAAATCTCACCGCCAACGTCCGCCAGATCGAGGGCGCCCTGAATAAGCTGCTGGCTTATCGGGACCTGCTGGGCAACCAGGTGGACGCGGCGGCCGTCAGCCGGGCCGTGAAGGATATGCTGAAGAAGTACAACGAGTTCGTGCCGTCTCCTGCCCTGATCATCGAGTACATCTGCCGCTATTACGACGTGGACGAGGAGCAGGTCCGGGGCCAGGGCCGGAAGCGGGACCTGATGGAGGCCCGGCAGACCGCCATGTATCTGATCCGCCGGATGACCAACCTCTCCCTCAACGATATCGGCAAGGAGTTCGGCGACCGGGACCACACCACGGTGCTGCACTCCCTGGACCAGGTGGAGAAGAAAATGCGCTCCGACCCGGCCTACGCCGAAAAGGTCAAGGAGATCACCACCAACATCAACAACAAGAAGTAACCCTATTTCCACATTCTCTGTGGATTCCACGGGGAAAACCTGTGGATTACCGGACCCCGGTTTTTCCGGTGGAAAACCCCCTGCCTCTCTCCCCATCCGGGTGTGGAAAGAAAAACCCGTGACTTCAGGGCTTCCGGCGGTTTTCCACATAAATTTTCCCTACGGCGACTGTTACTAAAAATAAGATATCTTTTTGTTCTCTTTGGGAGAACGGAGTCACTTTTCATTCTGAAAGAAAGGAACGCGTCTCTATGCTTCGATTTTCCTGTGAAAAGGCGCTTTTGCAAAGCGCCGTAAACACCACCTCCCGGGCGGTAGCCGCCAAAAGCTCCATTCCGGCCCTGGAGGGGATCCTGCTGGAAGGGGGCGACACCCTGACCCTGTCCGGCTACAACATGCAGACCGGCATCCGCGCCATCGTGGACGCCCAGGTCCAGTCCCCGGGCCGCATCGTCCTCAGCGCCCGGCTGTTCGGCGAGATGATCCGGAAAATGCCGGACGATGTGATCGTGTTCGCGGCGGACGAAAATCTGTCCGTCCATCTGACCTGCGGCGACGCCAGCTTCGAGATTCTGGGCCTGTCCGCCGACGACTATCCGGAGCTGCCGGAGGTGGACGACCAGTTCTCCGTGGACATCCGCCAGGGTACTCTGAAGGCCATGATCAACCAGACCAGCTTCGCCGTGTCCACCAATGAAAGCCGTCCCGTTCATACCGGCTCCCTGTTTGAGGTGGGCGACCAGGATCTGACGGTGGTGTCCGTGGACGGCTTCCGCCTGGCCCTGCGCCGGGAGCCTCTGGACCGGGCCGAGGGCGGCGCCTTCAAATTTGTGGCCCCCGGCTCCGCTCTGAACGAGGTGGAGAAAATCTGCGAGGATTCCGACGAAAAAGTCACCATTATCCAGGGCAAGCGCCACCTGCTGTTTGAAGCCGGGGCCACCCAGCTGATCTGCCGCCGCCTGGAGGGGGACTTCCTGGACTATAAAAACGCCATCCCCCGGAATAATCCCATCCGCCTGACGGTGGACACCAAGACCATGCTGGGGAGCCTGGACCGGGTCAGCGTGGTCATCAGCGAAAAGCTCAAGAGCCCGGTGCGCTGCGTGTTTGAAAACGGCCGGGTGCTGCTGTCCGCCAAAACCGGCGCCGGCGAGGCCAAGGACATCTGCCCCCTGGACGGCGACGGAAATGGCCTGGAGATCGGCTTCAACAACCGCTATCTCATGGACGCCCTGCGCTATGCTCCGGCGGACTCCGTGTCCCTGGAGCTGAACACCAGCATTTCTCCGGCGGTGATCGTGCCTGCAGACGGAGAGGAGAGTTTCCTTTATATGGTGCTGCCGGTGCGGCTGAAAGCGTGATAAATATGGAAATGATTACCATTACCACGGAGTATATCAAGCTCCAGGACCTTCTGAAGCTGGCGGCCGTCACCGCCACCGGCGGCGAGGCCAAGCTGCTGATCCAGGACGGCGAGGTCCTGGTCAACGGCGAGGTGTGCACCATGCGGGGAAAGAAGCTCCGCCCCGGCGACGTGGTGGAGGCCCTGGGGCGGCGCTGCGGCGTGCAGTATGCAGATTGACCGCCTGCTGCTGGAAGGCTTCCGCAATTACGACAGCCAGCAGCTGACCTTCGACGGAAGCTGCAACGTCATATACGGCGAAAATGCCCAGGGAAAGACCAACCTGCTGGAGGCCATCGTGTACCTGTCCTGCGGCCGCAGTCCCAGGACCCACGCAGACCGGGAGCTCATCGGCTTTGACCGGGACCGGGCCCGGCTGGTGGGGCATATTCAGGCCCGGGAACGGGAGTTTGAAACGGAAATTGTCCTGAACCGGGGCCGAAGGCGGAGGATGATCATCAACGGCGTGGCCGCCAGAAACGGCGGCGACCTGTCCCAGGTGCTGCACACGGTGTTTTTCTCTCCGGAGGATCTGTTTCTTATCCGGGAGGGGGCGGCGGCCCGGCGGCGGTTCATGGACCAGTCCCTGTGCCAGCTGCGGCCCCGGTATGCCGAGGCCCTGACGGAATACGGGCGGCTGTATGACCACAAGACCCGGATCCTGCGGGACAGCGACGAATATCCCCAGCTGCTGGACACCCTGCCGGACTTCAACCACCGGCTGTGCCAGGTGGGGGCGGTGCTGATCAGCTATCGGGCCCGGTATGTCCAGGCGCTGGCGGTCCATGCCCGGCGGGCCCACTGGGAGTGCTCCGGGGAGCGGGAGGACCTGGCCCTGACCTATCAGACGGTGAAAACCGTGGAGGACCCTCTGGGTCCGGTGCAGGACATCGCCGGGGCCCTGGAGGAGCACCAGGCCCGGCACTATCAGGCGGAGCTGGCCTCCCGGCTGTGTCTGTCCGGCCCCCATAAGGACGACATCGCCGTTACGGTCAACGGCCTGGAGGCCCGGCACTTCTGCTCCCAGGGGCAGGTGCGGACGGCGGCCCTGAGCCTGAAGCTGGCGGACCGGGAGATACACAAAAACGCCATCGGCGAGTATCCGGTGATGCTTCTGGACGACGTGCTGTCGGAGCTGGACCCCCGGCGGCAGGAGTATGTCCTCAACCGTATCGCCGGGGGACAGGTGTTCATCACCTGCTGCGAAAACGACCGGCTGGACGCCCTGCTGTCCGGCCGGGTATACCACATCCGGGAAGGGAAGGTGCTGTGATGGGCTTTCTGCATATCGGCCAGAACGTGATGGTCAACGACCGGCACATCATCGGCATATTCGACCTGGACATTACGTCCCAGTCCCCCCAGACCCGGCGGTTTCTGGACCAGGCGGAAAAGGACAGCGTGGTCTTGCCGGTGTGCGATGACATTCCCAAGTCGTTTCTGGTGTGCGACCACCCGTATCACCGGCAGATCGTGTATATTTCCCAGCTGAACACCCAGACGCTGGTGAAAAGAGCGGAAAAGAAGTGAATTTTTTCCCTGTCATTGCCGGGAGATCGGCAGACACCGGGTTCCCGGGAATGACAGGATAAACCCAAGGAAAGGAAAGATCATCCAATGAGCGAACTGGAAAAAGTCACCGCTGTGGACACCACCTATGACGCCTCGGAAATCCAGGTGCTGGAGGGGCTGGAGGCGGTGCGCAAGCGGCCCGGTATGTATATCGGCTCCACGTCGGCCTCCGGCCTGCACCATCTGGTGTATGAGATCGTGGACAACGCCATCGACGAGGCCCTGGCCGGATACTGCACGGAGATCACCGTCACCATCAACCCCGGCGACACCATCACCGTTACCGATAACGGCCGCGGCATCCCCGTGGATATCCAGAAGCAGACCGGCCGGCCGGCCCTGGAGGTGGTATACACCGTGCTCCACGCCGGCGGTAAGTTCGGCGGCGGGGGCTATAAGGTCTCCGGCGGCCTTCACGGCGTGGGCGCCTCCGTGGTGAACGCCCTGTCCCAGTGGCTGGAGGTGCAGGTCCAGAAGGACGGCAGAATTTACGAGATGAAGTTCTCCCGGGGCGGCATCACCCAGGAGATGACGGTGCTGGGCGAGACCACCGGCACCGGCACCGCCGTGACCTTCAAGCCGGACCCGGAGATGTTCGACACCCTGGTATACGACTATGAGACCCTGCACACCCGCATGCGGGAGCAGGCCTTCCTGAATGCGGGTCTGCGCATCACCATCACCGACGCCCGGCCCGGCCAGGAGCAGAGCGACTCCATGTGCTATGAGGGCGGCATCCGGGAGTTTGTCACCTGGCTCAACCGCAACAAGACCCCTCTGCACGAGGAGGTCATCTATCTGGCGGGGGCCAAGGGCGACAGCACCGCCGAGGTGGCATTGCAGTACAACGACAGCTATAACGAGACCCTGGTGTCCTTTGCCAACGACATTCACACCCCCGAGGGCGGCATGCACGAGACGGGCTTCAAAACGGCCCTGACCCGGGTGCTCAACGCCTACGGCATGAAATACGGCATGATCAAGGAGGGCGACAAGGTCTCCGGCGAGGACGTCCGGGAAGGCATCACCGCCGTGATCTCCGTGAAACTGACGGAGGCCCAGTTCGAGGGCCAGACCAAGGCCAAGCTGGGCAACGCCTCCATCCGCACCCTGGTGGACAATGTGGTGTCCGATCAGCTGTCCGTGTATCTGGAGGAGCACCCGGTGGTGGCCCGGACCATCCTGGACAAGGCCCTGACCGCCAACCGCGCCCGGGAGGCCGCCCGGAAAGCCCGGGAGTCCATCCGCCGCAAAACCGCCCTGGGCGGTGCGGCCATGCCCGACAAGCTCCGGGACTGCAACGAGAATAACCCCGAGCTGACGGAGATCTATATCGTGGAGGGCGACTCCGCAGGCGGCTCCGCCACCCAGGGCCGGGACTCCCGCTTCCAGGCCATCCTGCCTCTGTGGGGCAAGATGCTGAATGTGGAAAAGGCCCGGGCGGATAAGGTGTACGGCAACGACAAGCTTCAGCCGGTGATCACGGCTCTGGGGGCCGGAATCGGCGACGAGCTGGACCTGAACCGGCTGCGGTATCACAAGATCATCATCATGGCCGATGCCGACGTGGACGGTGCCCATATCCGGACGCTGTTGCTGACCTTTTTCTTCCGGTTCATGCGGCCCCTGATCGAGGAGGGGTATGTCTACTCCGCCGTGCCGCCGCTGTATAAGCTGACCCGTGGCAAGCAGCAGCGGGTGGCCTATACCGACGAGGAGCGGGACGCCATCTCCGCCGAAATGCGCAGCGGCAACCCCAACGTGAAAATTGACATCAGCCGCTTCAAGGGTCTGGGCGAGATGAATCCCCATGAGCTGTGGGAAACCACCATGGACCCGGAGAAGCGCACCCTGCGCCGCATTACCCTGGACGACGCCGTGGCCGCCGACGCCACGTTTACGGTGCTGATGGGCGAAAAGGTGGAGCCCCGGAAGGAGTTCATCGAGAAAAACGCCAAATACGCGGTGAATCTGGATTATTGATTCAAAAAATGCAGGCATTTTTTGAATCAGCTTGTCAAAATTATTTTTGACAAGCTGAAAAGCATTTTCAAAACTTTCATAAAAGTTCTGAAAATGCGGTGATTAAAAACGAAAGACACCCATGATGGGTTTCTTTCGTATCTATCTTCCTTGCCGAAGGCGGAAGCAATCCTACTTTTTTGACAGTCTGGATTCAAAAATGCATACATTTTTGAATTTCACCATCCCCACAAGGAGAATAAAATATGAGCAAAAAACCACAGTACGACCCTGAGGAGCTGCGGTACCCGGACCAGCACATTGTGGAGCGGTCCCTGGTGCCGGAGATGGAAAAATCCTATATCGAATACGCCATGTCCGTGATTGTGGGCCGGGCCCTGCCCGACGTGCGGGACGGCCTGAAGCCCGTGCACCGGCGGATCCTCTACGCCATGTATGAGGACAACCTGACCTCTGACCGGCCCTTCAAGAAGTCCGCCACCTGCGTGGGCGACGTGCTGGGCCGGTATCACCCCCACGGCGACGCGTCCGTGTATGACGCCCTGGTCCGCCTGGCCCAGGACTTCTCCATGCGCTATATGCTTGTGGACGGCCACGGCAACTTCGGTTCCGTGGATGGCGATCCCCCTGCGGCCTACCGTTACACCGAGGCAAGGCTGGCCAAAATCGCCAACGAAATGCTGCGGGACATCGACAAGGACACCGTGGACTGGGACCCCAACTTCGACGAGAGCCGCAAGGAGCCCCGGGTGCTGCCCTGCCGGTTCCCCAATCTGCTGGTGAACGGCTCCTCCGGCATCGCCGTGGGTATGGCCACCAATATCCCGCCCCACAACCTGCGGGAGGTCATCGGCGCGTGCATCTGCGTGCTGGATAATCCGGACGCCACCCTGGGCGATCTGATGGAGCATGTTCAGGGTCCCGACTTCCCCACCAAGGGCATCATCATGGGCCGGGCCGGAATCCGGGCCGCCTATGCCACCGGCCGGGGCCGGGTGGTGGTCCGGGCCCGTCATGAATTCGAGGAATTCGGCAATAACCGCACCCGCATCATCATCACGGAGCTGCCGTATCAGGTAAACAAGCGGATGCTCATCAAGAACATGGCCGACCAGGTGGAGGACAAGCGTCTGGAGGGCATCAGCAACATTCAGGACGAGACGGACCGTAACGGTATGCGCATCGTCATCGAGCTGAAGCGGGACGCCAACCCCCAGGTGGTGCTCAACCGCCTGTTTGCCCAGACCCAGCTGCAAAGCTCCTTTGCCATCAATATGCTGGCCCTGGTCCAGAATCAGTCCCAGCCGAAAATTCTCTCCCTGCGGCACATCATCGACGAGTACCTGGCCTTCCAGGAGGAGATCATCGTCCGCCGCACCAGATACGACCTGAAGAAGGCTCAGGAGCGGGCCCATCTGCTGGAGGGTCTGCTGATTGCCCAGGACAACATTGACGAGGTCATCCATATCATCCGCACCAGCTATGACAACGCCAAGGAGAACCTGATGCAGCGCTTCGGGCTGGACGACGTCCAGGCCCAGGCCATTCTGGATATGCGTCTGAAGGCTTTGCAGGGGCTGGACCGGGAAAAGCTCCAGAATGAGTATCAGGAGCTGGAGGAGAAGATCGCCTATTACCTGCGGGTGCTGGGAGACGAGAACCTGGTGAAGGCCATCCTCAAGGAGGAGCTGCAGGCCATCTCCGACAAGTACGGCGACGACCGCAAGACGGAGATCCAGGACGTGGAGGACGAGATCGACATCGAGGACCTGATCGAGGAGGAGGAGTGCGTCTTTACCCTCACCGCCAACGGGTACATCAAGCGCACCCCCGTCAGCGAGTATGCGGCCCAGAGCAAGGGCGGCATGGGCAAGAAGGGCATCACCACCCGGGACGAGGACACCGTGGTGGACGTGTTCACTGCCTCCACCCACGACTATATCCTGTTCTTCACCGACACCGGCAAGGTGTATAAGAAGAAGGGCTATCTGATTCCCGAAAGCGGCAAGGCCGCCAAGGGCACCAACATCGTGAATATTTTGCAGGTGGAGACCGGCGAGCGGGTCCAGGCCATGCTGCACTTCCGGGAGACCGGCGACGACCAGCTGTATTTGTTCATGACCACCCGCAACGGCACCGTGAAGCGCCTGGAGGTGTCGGCCCTGAAGAACCTCCGCAACAACGGCATCCGGGCCCTGACCCTGGACGAGGGCGACCGGCTCATCGATGTGCTGGAGACCCACGGCAGCGACCGGATCCTCATCGCCACCCACGACGGCCAGGCCGTCTGCTTCGACGAGACCGACGTCCGGGCCATGGGCCGCACGGCCGTGGGCGTCCGGGGCATCCGCCTGCGGGAGGGCGACTATGTGGTGGGCGCCGCCAAGGCCCAGCCCGGCAAGACGGTGCTGTCCATTACGGAGCGTGGCTTCGGCAAGCGCACCCCGGTGGAGGAATACCGCATCACCGCCCGGGGCGGCCTGGGCATCCGCAACTATATGGTCACGGAGAAAACCGGCCCCATCGTGGGCATAAAGGTGGTGGACGGCGCCGAGGACCTGCTGCTGGTGACGGAGGCAGGCATCCTCATCCGCACGGCGGTGGAGAACATCCGGGTGGCCGGACGGGCCACCCAGGGCGTCATCGTCATGCGCTTCAAGGAGGAGGGCGACCGCGTCATCTCCATGGCCCTGACGGACCGGGAGCAGGACGACGAAAAGGAGCCGAGCCATGAGTAAGAAAAAGGAGATGTACGCCCCCCTGACCCGGTGGCAGTATTTCACCAAGACGCTGTATCATGACCCCAGCAAGACCCAGGAATTTGAATATGACGGCGTGATCTATCTGAAAAGCCAGGAGCTGCAGGACATCGAGGAGCGCAACGCCCGGGTCAACTGGTTGCTGCTGCTGGTGCTGTGCGCCATGTTTCTGACGGCCATCAAGTGGCAGAACATCGTGGTCATTGCCCTGGGCATGGTGGTGATCGTGGCGGGGGAGCTGTTCCGCATGAGCCGCCTGCCCAAGGATATCAAGGCCCACCTGACGGATTCCGGACGGAGGAAGCTGTGACGGAGATGAAGATCATCGCCCGGATCCGGACGGAGCTGCCGGAGAAGTTCGGCGTGCCCCGGCAGAGCGGCCTGGTGCCCCAGCTGCGGGGCCGGGTGATCTTTGAGCCGGAGTACCGGAACCCGGACGCCGTCCGGGGCCTGGAGGACTTCTCCCATATCTGGCTGATCTGGCAGTTTTCCCGGGCGGTGCGGGAGGGCTGGTCCCCAACGGTGCGGCCCCCCAGGCTGGGGGGCAATCGCCGCATGGGGGTGTTCGCCACCCGCTCCCCCTTCCGGCCCAACGCCCTGGGCCTGTCCTCCGTGCGGCTGGACCGGGTGGAGCTGGACCCGGCCCTGGGGCCGGTGCTCCATGTGTCCGGGGCGGACCTGATGGACGGGACGCCAATTTTTGACATCAAGCCCTATCTCCCCTATACCGACAGCCACCCCCAGGCCGCCGGCGGCTTCACCGACGGTCTGGCCCATGCGCCGCTGACGGTAGAGTGCTCCCCTGCCCTGCTGGAGCATATCCCGGCGGACAGCCGGGAGGGACTTTTAGGAGTGCTGGCCGGGGATCCCCGGCCCCGGTATCAGGAGGACCCACAGCGGGTATACGGCCTGTCCTTCGCCGGGCACAACGTGAAATTCACCGTGGACGGAGACCGTCTCACCGTGATCGCGGTGGAATAACAGGATGATTCTATGAAAACAGTTACGATCTATACCGACGGCGCGTGCTCCGGCAACCCCGGCCCCGGGGGCTGGGGGGCCATCCTGGAGTGGAACGGCGTGGAAAAGGAGCTGTCCGGCGGCGCGGCGGACACCACCAACAACCGCATGGAGCTTACCGGCGTCATCCGGGCCCTGTCTTGCCTGAGGGAGCCCTGCGTGGTGGAGCTGTACTCCGACTCCAAGTACGTCATCGACGCCCTGTCCAAGGGCTGGGTGTACGGCTGGAAGAAAAAGGGCTGGATCAAAAGCGACAAAAAGCCCGCCCTGAACGTGGACCTGTGGGAGCAGCTGCTGCCCCTGGTCGCCCGGCATGAGGTACACTATCACTGGGTCAAGGGCCATGCCTCCAACGAGAAAAACAATCGCTGCGACCAGCTGGCGGTGGCGGAGAGCAAGAAATTCTGAAAAAATCTGTGATGTTCACAAAAAGTTCACGTGGATTTCATGATTTCGCCATGTTTACAAGGTATTCTTTTACCTGTACAAAGGAACCATTCCTTATGTGATTTTCTCTCTCTCCTAACAAACACACAGAAAACTCCCTCTGCCAGCGGCGGAGGGAGTTTTCTGTTGTCTGGCCAAAGGCTTCCCAAATGACTCCGTGTGTGTTACACTGGTGCAAAAAGGGGAGGGGATGCATATGAAGGACGCCTGTTCCGCCGGTGCGGCGGCAGTGGGCCTGCGGCTACGGCAGCAGCGGCTGAAGCGGGGTTGGAGCCAGGAGGGCCTGTGCCGGGGTATCTGCGCGGCGTCGTATCTGTCCAAGATCGAGCAGGGCCGGGTTCAGGCCGCGCCGGAGCTGCTGGCGCTGCTGATGAAGCGGATGGACCTGCCCTGGTACGGCGAGAATCTGCCGGAGCTGGAGGAGCTGGTGGAGCGCCGGTACGCGCTGCTGCTGGACGGAGAGCGGGAGGCGTTTCAGGATAGCCGGAAGGCGTTCTCCCAGGCGCTGGAGACCATCCTGTCCAGCCCCTTGGCGGCGGACGGTCTGGTGCTGGACGCCGTGGACCGGCAGAACCCGTCGGACATCCCGGCGGCGCTGGAGCCGTATCTGGACCGGCGGCAGCTGGCGCTGCTGCGGATCGTGCAGGACCGGGAGCCGGAGGCGGTGCGGCTGCTGCCGGAGGCGTACTGCTTCCTGATGGCGGGCATTGCCGGGTATGAGCAGGGCAGCGACTATGTGGGGGCCATGACCCTGCTGCAGCAGGGCTATGACCTGGCGGCCCGGGATGGTCGGGTGCGGTTGATGCTGGAGTGCCGGATGTTCATGGGGAGTCTCTGCTGCAACCAGCTGGACCTTAACGGCATGGAGGCGCATTATCAGGCGGCGGAGCGTATGGCCCGGGCTCTGGGGCGGCAGGATGATCTGCGGATCATGGCCTATAACCGGGCGGCCTCCCAGGTGGAGTGCGGCCGGTATCAGGAGGCCTACGGCTATTTTGCCGCCCTGGAGCACCCCCGGGTCATGGAGCTGCACAAGCTGGCGGTGTGCTGCGAGGGTCTGGGCCGGACCCGGGAGGCTCTGGACGCCCTGGACCGGGCGGAGACGGCCCCGGAGGGGTATCCGGACCGGGCTCTGTGCATGGGGATCTGCGGGCTGGTGCGGCGCAGGCTGGAAAACCCCGGCTATCTGCGGGACCCGGATTACGGCGCGGCGCTGATGGACGTATTCAACCGCTGCCGGAGGGAGTTGCCCATCGGATACGCGGCCTTTCACCTGCCCCGGGTGCTGGAGTGGCTCACCGCTGGGCGGCAGTATAAGCAGGCCTATGAGCTGGTGTGGGACTTTCCTATTAAACTGCCTAATCTGCCCGTTTAATGCAGAACTTCATGTAAAACTTTCTCATATATACCCGGTTTTCTTTTCCTTACAGGTATGTTAGGATAGGGGAGAGGTGAGAAGATCATGCAAACCAAGCTGTGGAACCGCAATTTTACTCTGCTGATCGCCGCCACCGGACTGGGGGCCATCGGCGGCATCGCCGGTGGCTTTGCCATGTCGTTTCTGGTGTTCGACGAAACCGGCAGCACCATGGCCTCGGCCTTGGTGCTGGCAGCCCAACTGATTCCGGGGTTTCTGCTGCCCCTGGTGATTGCCCCGTGGATGGACCGTATGCCCCGCAAGCCCTTTCTTGTGGGCGGCGACGTCCTCAACGGGATCATGTACCTGCTGCTGGGACTGTATCTACTGCGGGGGACCTTTTCCTATGTGGGCTATCTGGCCTTCTCCCTGGTGCTGGCCACCCTCAGCTCCTTTGACGAGCTGGCTTACAACAGCATTTTTCCCATGCTGCTGCCGGAGGGCACCCAGCAGAAGGGGTACGCCGTGGCCTCCACCCTGTACCCGGTGCTGCGGGTGGTGATGCTGCCCCTGTCGGCGGTGCTGCTGGACGCGGTGGGCGCGGCGTGGCTGCTGGTGGGGCAGGGGGGACTGTCCCTGTGTGCGGCGGCGGTGGAAAGCGGCATTCGCATACAGGAGCAGCGCCGGCCGTCGGAGGAGGGCTCCGGCCTGAAAACCTGGTGGGCCGATGTAAAGGAGGCCATCCAGTATCTGCGCCGGGAAAAGGGCCTGATGAACATATATGCCTACATGGCCGTGACCAACGGGGTGGGCAACGGGTATTCCCCCATTCTGGTGGCTTTTTTCCGGACCTTCCCCGGGATGACGGCCACCATGTATTCCCTGCTGTCTCTGGCGGAGTTCCTGGGCCGCAGTCTGGGCGGCGTGGTGCAGTACCGGACGGAAATTCCGGAGAAGAAAAAGTACGGCTTCGTGTTTCTGGTGTATATGCTGTATGAGACGGTGGATCTGTTCCTGCTGTGGCTGCCGTACCCCCTGATGCTGGTCAGCCGGGGCCTGTGTGGTTTCCTGGGCATCAACAGCGCCACCATGCGCCAGGCGGCGGTGCAGCGGTATATCCCGGACCGGCTGCGGGCCCGGGTCAACGCCTTCGAGTCCATGCTCTATACCGGTGCGGCGGCGGTGCTGTCCCTGGCCATCGGGGCCTTGGGTGAGGTGCTGGATTACCGGCTGTGCGTGTCCCTGTGCGGCGGGTTTTCCATGGCTGTGTGCCTGGCCACCATCTGGCGGGGCCGGAAATACGTCCGGGCCGTGTATGAGCGAAGCGGAGAATAAGCGAATAAAAGCGAGAACGGCGGGGCCGAGGCCCCGCCGTTCTTGTTTGTTATGTCACCGGTTGTTCTGATACACAGGACACTTCTTGTACTCCTCGCCGTAGTCGGGATTGCAGGTGTACTTCACCTGGGGATCGCTGGTGGAGAAGTGCTTGCCGCACAGCTTGCAGACATACTCGTCGTTGCTGTAGCTGCTGAGGAAGCCCTTGCTGATGTAATCCAGATAGTAGCAGCGCGCCATGTTGTGATCCTCCTTGTTATTTATGATCCCGCGCGGGGGTCTTACCAGTGGTTGGTGGCCTTGAGACGCAGCAGAACGTGATTGGAGGTATAGCGAGTGACAGGGACCCACTCATGGTTATCGTTGTAGCGGTGATCAGCATCATGTCTATGGTCGTCATGTACTTCATACTGCTCATGCAATATGCGGTTGATGGCATTTCCGAGAGCTACCTTCGATCCGAATAGTAGATGATAGTCTGTGTTTGTGGGTATGAAGCATGAAGGCTTAAAAAACGGCACCCGGTTAGTGGCAAAATCGAAGGTTCTCGGCTGACCATTGGTGCGGCCGGTGACACGGTCATCATAAATGGTGATCTCCTCCGGCAACCGGCCGGTTCCGTCACTGATGGCCTCGATGATCTTCCGGGTCAGGGGGCTGTTGAAGTATTTATCCTCCAGGGCTTTTTGGCGGGCCAGGGCTTCTTTTTTCTGCTCAAGTTTTTCCTCCCGCGCTTTCGCTCGTGCCTCGGCTTGCTCTCTTTCCCTATCTTTTATCATCTGACTTTTTTGAAGCGGAGCGATAAAGATGCGCAGTAAAAAAATCCTACGGCAAAAATAACAACTAAAATAAGAAAGTCCATCTCCATATCTCCCTTCAATCTATTCCATACGACACTTTTCTTTATTATAACTACTCAAAATAGCTATGTCAAGAAAATAACCTGTTAAACAGGATAACTGTACATATAGTACAATTATCAAATACCTTGGAGGTGGCCCATGGAAAAAAGAGGAATTTGCCCGGCGGATGTCACAGCTGCGGCAGGCCAAGGGCGTGTCGGCCCGGGACATGAGCCTTTCTCTGGGGCAGAGCGCCGGGTATATCAACAACATCGAAAACGGCGTGAATCTGCCGTCCATGGCCATGTTCTTCTACATTTGCGACTATCTGGAGGTCACGCCGGAGGAGTTTTTCTCGATGGAGCTTGCCGACCCCATGCGGCTGAAGCGGCTGAACCAGAGTCTGCGGCGGCTCACCGGCCACCAGCTGGAACTTCTGGAGCTTCTGGTGCAGGAGATGAAATAAAAACGCAGGACCAGGTGAACTGCACCCCATTTGTTAGACAAGTATGGTATAATACTTGTACTAAGGAA
>ENA-UONS01000433-UONS01000433.1-human-gut-metagenome-genome-assembly--contig:-CS19-NODE-433-length-47992-cov-10.667960_pt1 | contig 47992 bp, 40 predicted proteins | sample MGYA00242458_ERZ724005 | MGnify/ENA metagenome assembly ERZ724005
TTTTTAACCAGCTTTTTGGCTTTTTTGTTTCGAGAGCAACTTTGAAATCACATTCCGTTGCTTCAGCAATGAGCTGTTCTATCATAGAAATCCCTCCTTTGAGGATGTAGAATGTTCTTTATTCTTTCGGGCTTCCCGCATTTTTTGTCCTAAAGCAGTTAAATCATCAATCGGCATAATCATTCACCTCAAATATATTTTATCGTTCCGGTTTGCACAAAGGAATAACCTTATTGTACCTGCAAAGCAGTATGATTATGCTGATTTTGTGAGGAGATGAACGAGGACAAAGTTGTATTGATCGAGTAAAAAAATTATAATATACTCTGTGTTACCGCTTAGAATAAGACACCATTGTATTTGTGATTGTATCAGTGATGCTGAGAAGTGGACTGGTATTTGACTAATTTATCAAACTACAAAAAAACTCTTGTTGCTGGATGAACGTTTCTTAAACATAAGGGAAATAATGCACTTCATCAGAAATTCAAAAAACTGTGCTATTTTATAAATTGGAGGTGGAATGATGCAGAAGATTTTAATTGTTGAAGATGATATTGACATTCAGGATATATTGAAAAATCATCTGATTGATGCGGGATATGAAGTTGCTGCTGCTTCTGACGGCGTGGCAGGGATTGCAATGTTTGATGATACAATCGACCTTGTGCTGTTAGATATCATGCTCCCTAAAATCGACGGCTATGGTGTATGTGAGGTCATTCGCAAAAGGTCACAAGTCCCTATTATTATGCTTACTGCGCTTTCAGATGAAGAAAACCAGTTGCGGGGTTTTGAACAGCAGATTGACGATTACATTCCAAAACCCTTTTCGCCCAAAATCCTGTTGTGCAAGATTGCGGCTATTCTTCGCCGTAGGACTGCGGAAAATCAAAATCAATCCCTGCTTACTTATAAAGAACTGAGTATGGACGTTGACGGATTCCATGTATATCAAGGCGGAAACGAGGTTGTTTTAACCAGCAAAGAGTTTGCACTTCTAAGGCTTATGCTTGAAAATCAGGGAAAGGTCTTTACTCGACAAATGCTACTTGACCGATTGTGGGCGGAGGATTTCGAGGTCGAGGATCGGATCGTTGACAGCCATATAAAGAACATTCGCAAAAAGCTAAATGCGGACTATATAAAAACAATCAGAGGGGTGGGATATAGAATTGATAAAGTGCATTAAAAGACGGTTATCTGTCAAGATTTTTATAATTACTTTTCTCTTGCTGGGAGCAGCTTGTAGCGGAACATATTTCTTTATCTCAAAGCTACTGCCTGCAACATACTCAAATTTTGTGAACTCGGCTACGGAGCGATCCGCTATGCACCTTGCCGAGCAAATGGCAGATTTTAATAATATAGACGATTGTGAAAATGAATTGGCTGATTTTTCAGCGGAAACAAATGCTGCGTTTTGGATTGAGGACAGCAACGGCAATATTATTTATCCGAATGAAGTGGCTACGGAAATTTCTACTGTTTCGGCAGATCAAGCAGTTACATTTGATGAAGATGAATCGTTCATAGATATGCAACCATTAGGGACAACTACAACGAACTTTTACCCAATTACTCTAAAAAACGGGACTGCTTATACGCTGGTAGTTCAAACGGATTTGTTCGTCGTACAGCAGGCAACAAAAGTATTGCTGTCCATATTTCCGTATGTTATCCTAATGATTTTTCTGCTTACGCTCTTTTGTGCATGGTTCTATACACGGTACATCACTCGACCCATTGTGCAACTAAGCGGGATTTCAAAGCAAATGGCGGAACTGGATTTTTCTGGCCAATGTACTGTTGTGCGGGAAGATGAATTGGGGTGCTTGGCGCAAAATCTAAATTCGTTGTCGGTCTCGCTTTCTACTGCTCTGAATGATCTTCAAACTGCAAACCAGCAGCTCAAGACAGATATGGAAAAGGAACAAGCATTAGAGCAACAGCGGGTAGAATTTTTCTCGGCAGCCTCCCACGAACTGAAAACACCGCTGACTATTTTGAAAGGCCATTTGTCGGGGATGCTGAACGGGATCAGCGGCTATGAAAACCACACAGAGTACATGGAGCGTTCCCTTGCAGTTGTCGACAGGATGGAAAATCTGGTAAAAGAATTGTTGTATGTTTCTAAAACGGAGGGAACTCAGAAATCCGCATATAAAGTCGTTGACTTTGCGGAAGTATTCCGGGTACAGCTTGCCACGGTTTCAGACTTATCAGAAGAAAAGAAACAGCACCTTGAGGTCAATATTCCTGACCGACTTTACTGCGAAGTGGAACAAGTGCAGATGGAACGGGCAATTCAAAACATATTGGTAAACGCAATTCGGTATTCTCCAAGTAACGAATCAATCCATATAACTTTGTCTGAAATACACGGTACGATTCGTGGTGAAATTGAAAATACAGGTGTCCATGTGCCTGATGATGCCCTCCCGCATTTGTTTGAAGCTTTCTACCGAGCGGACGCATCCCGTAACCGTAATACAGGCGGAACTGGATTAGGGCTTTATATTGTTCGAAAAATCATGGAAATGCACCATGCAAAGTACGGCATCACTAACACAAGAAACGGCGTAATGTTTTGGTTTGAACTGCCTTGCAAGCAGCCAATAGATAACTCCATCTAAAATCCATAATCTATGCAAACTATATCCAAGTTGTTTTGCTATATTTTAGCTGTCCTTAAGGGGCAGCTAAAATTTTTATAAAGCGAGGTCTTATCTATGAAAAACAAAAAAATATTAGCAGTGGGCTTGTGCGGAGCGATCTGTTTGAGCCTTGCCGGTTTTACTTATGCAAATGCACTGGCTTCAGACGCACCAAAGAATTTGGTATCTGAAACTGAAAACACATCCGGCGTCGATATTCTCTATCATGATACGGATGGTGGGCAAATCAGCACTGACTGTAAAAACTGGATTTCCGAGGCAGATTATGAAAAAAGCAATGCAGCGCCGGATGTGCAGTGGTGGACAGCCGAAGAGTACGAGGCGTGGATGAACGAGCAGAAAAACGAAATGGAAGCGTTGATTGGAACCGGAGATGGTTGGTATGATGGGCAAGGCGTATTCCATGAATTTACGCAGGAAAGCGTGGATGCCATGATTGCCAGCTATAAAGAAACTCTGGAAAGTATAAAAAATGGAGTATTGTACTCCAAAGACAGCGGCGATGGTGATACCTACTCGATGATCCCACCTACTGAAGATGTGGTTTCCGATTATAGTGTTGATATTACAACGGATAAGGGTCAAAAAGTTCACATTGGAAACTACTCAACAGTTGAAGAATTGGACAAGGCAATTTCTGATGCAGTTAAGAACGGCCGGCTTACACAAGAAGAAGCAGACGCAGCTCGTCAGTAATAAAAATCAAACTGCCGGACGACGGCAAAAGAAAAAAGCCGTCGTACAGCAGCCATATCAACGCGCCTATATGAAACGGCGGCTCTGAAAATCAAAGCCGCCGTTTCTTTGCGTTTACACAAACCAATGACAGGAACTATCTACAAGTCAAGCTGCGAAGGACTTGGAACTGACACCTACTTCTATATCAAGGGCATCAAGACAGCTTGAAGAAATGGGATTGCTGCATATCAGAAAAGTCGGTGTGCAGAGGATCATGCAATCTGAGGATTCTCCGAAAACACTGTTCCAAAAAGCAGGAGATATGTTACTGAACCCAATAAAACGAACGGTTTATATTCAGAAAAAATACGTGGGAACAGATTTGCTGGAAAGCGGATATTCGGCATTGGCAGAGTATTCCATGCTGAACGCTCCGAATGTCAGATGTTATGCGGCATATTTGATTCCATTTAAGGCAAAAGCATGGATGGATTTGACAGAGTGTAAGACCGCAGCGGTTCCATGAGTGGACTGGAACGGGACACCATCGGCGGTGCGTTACAGTATAAAATAAAAGCTATGTCAATGCACTGGGGGAGGGGGGATAATGATACCGGATGAGACTGTCAGTAAGCTGTGGAATCACCCGGAAAGAATAAAAGAGTCTAAAAGTCTTTTTCGGAAGGGGATTCTGAGCTATAGGACTGTTTTTGATCTGAAAAGTGCAATCAGCATGAAATGTAAAGCTTATACAAATGTGATAAAAATAAATGAAAATACATAAAAGTAATGGTTGAAATGCCTAAGACATGATAGAATAATAGAAAATAAAAAAGCCGTGAAACACGACCTTTTTCTGCCGCACCCTGCGGCGTCAGATGACGGTTTCGGGTTTCCCCTTATTTGAACTCGTCTTGTTAATACAGTATTACTGTAGCATCAGATATCGGGATTGTCAACTAGATTTTGGGAGGATTTCCTATGCATACAGATAAAAAAGCAGATTATTACGTGGGACTGGATATGGGTACCGGCTCCCTGGGTGGCGCGGTTACCGATCCGCAATATCATTTAATGAAAGTGAAAGGAAAAGATTTCTGGTTTGTCAGAGAATATGAGTCGGCACAGCCACAGCTGAAACGGAGAACACACAGAATCTCCAGAAGAAAATTACAGCGTCATCAGGTAAGAATCAGATTGCTCCGGTCTTATTTTGCAGAGGATGTGCTGAGACACGATCCACTCTTTTATATCCGCCAGGATAACAGCAAATATTACCGGGAAGACAAAGATTCCAGACTGAGGACAAAAGACAGTCTGTTCGCAGATCCCGGTTATGGAGACAAAGAGTATTATAAAGAATATCCTACGATTTTTCATTTGCAGCAGGCGCTTTTAAAAGATGAAGTAGCAAGTGAGGAACGATATTCCAGACTTTTGTATCTGGCGTTGATTCATCTGTTTGAACATCGGGGACATTTCCTTCTGAATACAGATTCCGGCGATTTGAATGCGGATATGGTAAAGGATGCCGGAGAAACGGTGATGAATTATATCTGCGAGTCTACAGAAGAAGCGAACGGTGATGTTTCTTATAAGCAGATCATAGAGAAAATGGCAGATAAAGAAATTTCCAGAAGTACCAAAAAAGATAAGATAGCTTCTCTGCTGGGAATAAAAAGATCGGACAAAAAGCAGATGGAGTTGGTCAAGTGTTTATGCGGTATGGATGCGGATGCCAGAGTAATGTTTCAGCTGGAAGCAGATGAAAAGATAAAAGTAGCATTTCAACAGGCGTCTTTTGAAGAAGAAAAAGAGGAAATCGAGGCGGCTGTTGGGGAAGAGTATTTTTTTATCATAGAAAGTATGAAACAACTGTATGATTACAGTCAGCTGCAGGCTGTGTTAAAAGGATTCGATTATCTTTCAGATGCCAGAGTAGCGATGTATAACAAGCATAAGGAAGATCTGAGACTTCTGAAAAAAGTGTATAAAAGAGATCTTGGTCAGGAAGCATATGACCGTATGTTCCGTTCCAGTGAAAAAGGAAGCTATTCTGCGTACTGCAATTCTCTGAATTCTACAGATTCGCTGGCGGCAGAACAAAAATATAGAAGAAACATGAAAAACGTGAAAGAACGTGGAAAGGGAGATCTGCATGACCGAATCAAGAAAGATCTGAAAAACCTTGCTAATGAAGAAACAACAGTTATTTTAAAAGAAATTGAACTGGAACAGTTTCTGCCCAAACAGATGACCGGAGCCAATGGAGTAATCCCCAATCAGGTACATCAAAAAGAGATGAAAAAGATTCTTGAGAATGCGGAAAAACATCTGGATTTCCTGAAAGAAACAGATGACAGCGGTTATACGGTTTCCGAAAGAATTCTGATGCTTTTTTCCAGAAATATTCCTTATTATGTAGGACCGGTAGGAAACGGATCAAAGACCGGCTGGGCTGTGCGCAGGGAACAGGGGCAGGTACTTCCCTGGAATATGGAACAAAAGATTGATATGAATGCGACATCCGAACGTTTTATTACCAATCTGATCCGTGAGTGTACCTATCTTTCCGGAGAAAAAGTACTGCCGAAGCAATCCTTGTTATATGAGGCATACTGTGTACTGAATGAAATCAATAATCTGCGGATCAATGGAAAACGTATCGTTCCGGAAGTAAAGCAGGATATCTATAAAGAATTATTTCAGGGTGTCAGACTGGGAAAGAAAGTAACCAGAAAAACACTTTGTTCCTATCTGATGAACCGGGGAATTTTGAAAGATGAGTCGGAACTTTCCGGTATTGATAAAGAAGCGAATGCCTATCTGTCATCTTATGGAAAAATGTATGCAGTCTTTGGCGAGCGGATGAGAGAAGAAGCAATACAAAAGGCAGTAGAAGAAATCATTTATTATGGAACTATCTATGGAGACTCGAAACTGATGTTCCGGAAAAAATTAGATCAGTATATCTCCAGTGGAATTCTTACGGAAAGTCAGGCAAAGAGAATCTCGGGTTACAAATTTAAAGACTGGGCAAGAATTTCCAAAAGTATGCTGTGCCTTTCTGGGCGTGATAATAGGACCGGGGAAATCCTTTCTCTGATTCGGGCAATGTGGGAGTATAATCTGAATTTTATGGAACTGCTCCACAGCGAAGAATTTACTTTTAAAGAAGAATTAGAAAAAAGAAAGCAGACGATACAAAAAACACTGAGTGACTTCCAGTTTGAGGATTTGGACGAATATTACTACAGTGTACTGGTGAAGCGGATGATCTGGCAGACGGTTCAGGCATTAAAAGAGATCACACAGATTATGGGGCATTATCCGAAACGAATTTTTATAGAGATGACCAGAACAGATGAAGAAAAAGGGGAACAGGGAAGAAAGAATTCCAGAGAAAAAAGACTGTTAAAGCTGTATGAGAATATCAAGGACGGAAGAAATTGGGAAACAGAAATAAAAAATGCCAGTGCATCCGGCAAACTCAACAGTAAAAAGCTGTACCTGTATTATCTGCAGATGGGAAAAGATGCTTATACGGGCAATGATATTGATATCGAGGATTTGTTTAAAGATAACAGATACGATATTGACCATATTTATCCAAGAAGTTTAACCAACGATAACAATATGGAAAATAATCTGGTACTGGTGTCGAAAAAGATCAATGAGGAGGATAAACAGAATGATTCTCTGGTGCCGAAAAAGGTAAGAGAGAATCCAAAGGTCCGGGAACTGTGGGCAGTTCTTCATAAAATGGGATTTATGAACGATGAAAAATATAATCGTCTGACGTCGAATGAAAAACTGACAGATGATCAGTTGGCAGGATTTATTGAGAGACAGTTGGTGGAGACAGCGCAGGGGGCAAAAGGAATCGCAGACCTTCTGAAATCTTTAATGCCGGGAACGGAAATAGTGTATGTAAAAGCGAGAAATGTATCGGATTTTCGGAAAGAATACAAGATGCTGAAAAGCAGACTGATAAATGATTACCATCATGCACAGGATGCCTATCTGAATATTGTGGTGGGAAATGTTTATTTTACGAAGTTCACCAGAAATCCTCTGAACTATGTGAAGAAGGAAGCACGGCGTGACGGCAAAAATTACAATTATAATCTTTACAAAATGTACGGTAAGGATGTAGTAAGAAACGGAGAAATTGCGTGGGTTGCATCTAAAAATCAAGAACCGGGAACGATTCGTCTGGTAAAAGAAGTGATGGAGAAAAACACTCCGATGATTACAAGGCAGACATTTGAACAAAAAGGGGAACTGTTTAATCTGCAGCCAGTAGGAAAATATTCTGCAAAAGCAGAAAATTATGTACCGTTGAAAGCAAAGGATGAAAAACTCCAGGATGTAACAAAATATGGCGGATATACTTCTTTGAAACCGTCTTACTTTGTTTTCTTCGAACATGGATCGGAAAAGAAGAGAAAGAAATGTTTTGAAGTAGTACACAGTTATTATGCTTCACAGATAAAAAATAAAGCAGATCTGACAAAGTTTCTGGAAGAAAAGGGATATAAAAATCCACGGGTGATTGCAGAGAAAATCAAAAAGAATGCGCTTATAAAATATAATGGATATTTTTTATATATTGTAGGAATGGATGCAAGAAAGAATGTGGAATTTTCCAATGCGATGGCGATGTGCCTCAAATATCCTTATGTACAATATATTTGCAAGCTGGAAAGACTACGTGCAGCGATGTTGTTGCCAGAAAAGCAAAAAATGAGTCTGCGCTGGGATGAAAAAATAACAGGGGAGAAAAATCTGGAATTATATCAGGAATTGACAACGAAACATTTGCATGCAATCTATGCGAATCATCCAAAATGTATAGGAACATGTCTGGAAAATGGAGAAAGCTCTTTCAAACTTCTTGGCATAGAACAACAAGTGATGCTCTTATGTGATATTGTTGCGTATACCTCTTTTCAAAAGGGAACATTTTCGCTGCAGGCAATCGGCGGACCAAAAGATGTAGGAAGAATACGAATCTCCGGAAATATGACAGATGCAACAGAATTGAAACTGATCCATTATTCGATTACCGGAATGTATAAAAAAGAAGAGGATTTACTGCATATGTAAGAATGGGGGGAATGTTTATGAGCTGGCGGACAGTGGTAATATCCAGTACGGCAAAGCTGGATTATCAGATGGGTTATTTGGTGATTCGAAAAGATGATGTGACTAAGATTCATCTTTCAGAAATTGAGAACTTAATGGTTGAATCAACAGATTTTATGCTTTATGGATAAGATTGTGAATACTTCTGCATATAATTTCACATTTGATATTGATTTTCCGGCAGCAGGGCTGATAAAATATTGTAATGTACATGTGGATTCCTGTTATCATAGTCTTGCAGAAAAATTTATAGATTATCTGAGAGCTATGAAAACAATCTGCAATACAGACAGTGTGTTTGTGCTGAATCTAAAGCAATATTTCGGTATAGAGGATCTGAGAGAAATTTATAAACATTGTTTTTACACGAAAACTTGTCTGGTCAATTTGGAAGGAATAAAAACCAACCCAATCGAAGGTGACAGATATATAATCGTGGATAAGGATCTTTGTGTACTGGACCTGTCGTATTAACAGCTATCTGTCGAAAGATAGTAATGACTCGGTGAGAATCGGATTTGAGGTTTGAGAGTCTTGTTAATACGGAAGGAATTTAAACCTCACCCGTGAAGAAGCTGAGAAGAAGTTGGTTTGAGAGTCTTGTTAATACGGAAGGAATTTAAACTAGTGGCAGAGGTTAACGGTCAGACTTATAGTTTGAGAGTCTTGTTAATACGGAAGGAATTTAAACGCCCCTGCATGCTGTTTAACAGTCCGTCCAGTTTGAGAGTCTTGTTAATACGGAAGGAATTTAAACAGTCCAATAGAGGATCAGTAGACTGGCGCTGTTTGAGAGTCTTGTTAATACGGAAGGAATTTAAACTTTCGTCGTCGTTTGTCAGCCCTTGCGGGCGTTTGAGAGTCTTGTTAATACGGAAGGAATTACGCTAAAAACCAGCATAAAATATCAAAAAGAGTATGACAGAGATACAGAGCAGGAAATCCTGGCATTATTAGAAAAAAGCAGCAATACAAAAGATTTTTCCTGGGAATCCAAAATCAAAGAGGTGGAAGAAATTCAAAAGGACCGCGTTTATATCAATGATGTAAGGCTGCGGCCCTTTTGTTATATTATTTCAGAAACAGGTGTATCAGTTTGTCGTAAATCCGTCTGTAAGGCTGATATCTCATCGGCAGGTCGATCCATGTCTTTTTGTCTACAATGCTCTTGTAATGGGAAAAGGTTTCGAAGCCTTTCTGACCGTGATAGCCTCCCATACCGCTTTCCCCGAAACCGCCGAATGGCATTTCGCTGGTGGCGAGGTGAATGATCACATCATTGATACAGCCACCGCCGAAGCCACATTCAGAGGTGACTTTTTCGCAGATGGCTTTGTCCTGGGCAAAAATGTAAAAAGCCAGAGGATGTGCCATGGAATTTACATTTCGGATTACTTCATCTATGGAATTAAAGGTAAGGACAGGCATTACCGGACCGAAAATTTCTTCCTGCATTACGGCATCTTCGAAGGTTACCTGGTCCATGACTGTAGGCTCGAGCTGTAAAGTCTCTGGACGGGCATTGCCGCCGCAGACAACCTTGGCAGGATCGATCAGGTTCAAAATGCGGTTGAAATGCTTTTCGTTGATGATCTTTCCGTAATTTTTGTTATCCAGAGGTGCCTTACCAAATTGCTTACGAATCTGTTTCTGAATCTGCTTCAGAAGCTCATCTTTCACTTCCCTGTGACAGTAAATGTAGTCAGGGGCTACGCAGGTTTGTCCACAGTTCAGATATTTTCCAAATACAATACGTTTGGCGGCAAGCTTGATATTTGCAGATTTATCTACAATGCAGGGGCTTTTTCCCCCAAGCTCCAGGGTAACAGGAGTGAGGTGCTCGCTGGCATGACGCATAACCTCTTTTCCAACGGCCTGGCTGCCGGTGAAAAAGATGTAGTCAAAGTGCTCCTGGAGAAGGCAGGAGTTTTCCTGGCGTCCACCCATAACAACGGCTACATATTCTTCCGGAAAACATTCGCGGACGATTTCGCAGATGATATTGCTGGTGGCAGGAGAGTAGGCGCTGGGTTTTAATACTGCAGTGTTTCCGGCGGCGATGGCGTCTACCAGTGGATCAAAGGTGAGAAGGAAGGGATAGTTCCATGGACTCATGATCAGGGTGACACCGTATGGGGACGGCTTCATGTAACTTCTGGAATGGAACTGGGCAAGTGGTGTGTGCACTGTTTTTTCTTTGGAAAGAGAGCGGATGTGCTTCAGCATATAGGTAATCTCGCTGAGAACGAGACCGGATTCGCACATATAGCTCTCGAAGCTGCTTTTTCCAAGGTCTGACTTCAGGGCAGCATTGATCTGCTCCTGGTGGGACTGGATGGAGGTTTGCAGCCGTTTTAAGGCAGTGATGCGAAAGTCAATATTTAAGGTAGCACCTGTATAAAAATAGTTCCGCTGCTTGCGGATGATTTCCTGGATTGCTTCCTGGGTCATGGGAAAGTCCTTTCTGATTATTTATAATTTATGATACCAGTGTCAAAAGGTCAAAAAGCTGTTCGTGCTTGCACGATAAGGCTTTTGAGCTTGGGACACGCCAAATATGAGAAAGTAGCGATTTACGCAGTAAATCAGCGGATTTCGAATATTTGGAGGATTGCGGGAGCAGCGTAGCTGCGTAGCAATCCGGGTATCAAATGAGTGTCAAAAGACCTTTTGACACTCATTTAAATTGAGATTAATTCATGCAATGTCATAAAGGTGACAATATGGCATTTTACCAGCTTTTTATTGCACTGTGTTTTCTTTAGCCGGCATCAGCATATAATAAAATTTCTCCAGCTCCTGTGCATCCATCAGTACCGGTACCGGATACAGCGGATTCGCCTCTTTGTCCGCATAGTGTGACAGCTTCGGAATGTCTTCTTCCTGGATTTCCGGGATGGTATCGCCGATTCCGAAGCGGGCCTTCATGTCTTTGACCGCCTGGATAAAGTTTAATGCGGCTTCTTCTTCCGGTGTTTCTTTGGAGGCAACCCCGGCAGCAACAGCAAGGGCTGCCAGCTTCTTATAAATTGTTTTTCCGTAAGCTTCCAGAACATAAGGGAGAAGTACAGCGTTGGCAAGTCCATGTGGAACATTGTATTGTCCTCCCAGAGAATGGGCAACTGCATGTACATAGCCTACATAGGATTTTGTAAAAGCGCAGCCAGCGAAATAAGAGGCGCGGAGCATATTCCGGCGCGCTTCTTTATTGCTTCCGTCGGTGTAAGCAGTGTCCAGATTTTCGAAAATCAGCTGCACTGCATCCCGGGCATTTTTACGGGTGCCTGGTGTAGTGGAATTACCTATATAAGCTTCCACTGCGTGGGTGAGTGCGTCCATACCTGTAGTAGCGGTGATGAATGGTGGAAGGCTTAATGTGACCTTGGGGTCAAGCACAGCGTATCGGGGAATCAGCGGGAAGTCATTGATGGCATATTTATGCCGGGTTTCGGCGTCCACGATTACTGCTGCCAGTGTAGTTTCGCTTCCGGTTCCTGCAGTGGTTGGAACGGCGATAAGAAGTGGAAGCTTTTTGTGCACTTTCAGGATTCCTTTCATCTTTGCAAGAGACTGATGAGGTTTGGCGACTCTGGCACCTACTGCCTTGGCGCAGTCCATACTGGAGCCTCCGCCGAAGCCTATAATGGCCTGACAGTTATTTTCATGATAAAGTTCAAGTGCCTCAGCCACATTCACAGTGGTAGGATTTGCTACTGTTTTGTCATAAAGGATATAGGGAATGCTGCTGTCTGTCAACACTTTTTCAAGGCGGTCTGTAAGACCAAGCTTATGGATTCCTGCATCTGTAATAATCAGCACATTTTTACATTTTTTCTTTTTCAGCACATCGGGAACGGCTTTCAGACTGCTGATGATCTCAGGATTTCGGTATGGAAGGAATGGAAGGGCAAATTTGAATACATTCTGAAAAATCCGACAGTATATTTTTTTTAAAGGATTCATATGGAAGTTCTCACTTTCTGTTAAATGGTTACTTTATTGTACTTTTTTTATCACGTATGAATTATATCATGTTATCAAATATTGTAAAGATAAAACAATTTTATTATAAAACAAATTTCAGCGTTCATAGCAAAACACGCTCTGGTGATTTATGGAAAATAATGAAATAAACACCTGTGTCTCGACTGGCGCCTTCTGTTGTGATATACTAAAACAAGAGATTTTTACAACAGGAGGCGTTTTCGTGGGTGAACAGTCAGAGAAAATAAAGAAAAATATTTGTATGGGGCTGCTGGCTCATGTAGATGCAGGAAAAACTACATTGTCAGAAGCACTTTTATATTTAAGCGGCAAGATACGAAAGCTTGGAAGAGTGGATCACAAGGATGCATATCTGGATACCTCTCCCCTTGAGCGCGAGCGGGGAATCACGATTTTTTCCAAGCAGGCAGTGCTGGAATTCCCGGAAACAAGAGTTACCATTCTGGATACGCCTGGGCATGTGGATTTTTCTGCAGAGATGGAACGTACCTTGCAGGTTCTGGACTATGCAGTGCTTTTGATTAACGGTGCAGATGGTGTGCAGGGACATACGGTGACTTTATGGAAATTGCTTGAGCGGTACCAGATCCCCACATTTATTTTTGTGAACAAAATGGATCAGGATGGAACGGACCACGATGCTCTTTTGACCGAATTGAAAAAAAGGCTGAATGAGAACTGCATGGATTTTTCAGAAAATGAAAATGCTGATGGAGATTTGGAACCGGAATTACCGGCTGGTGAAAAAGAACAGCAGAATTTGATGGAAAATAAATTTTCAGAAGAATTTCTGGAGAGCCTTGCCATGTGTGACGAGAAACTGCTGGAAAAATATCTGGAAACAGGAGAAGTATCCAGGGGAGAGATTACCGGTCTGATCGCAGATCGAAAGGTTTTTCCATGCTATTTTGGCTCTGCACTGAGAATGGAAGGGGTGGAGAAGCTGATCCACGGACTGGACAGGTACACCAGATGTCCGGTATATCCTGAGGCTTTTGGTGCGAAGGTTTATAAGATCGCCAGAGACGATCAGGGAAACCGTCTTTCCTATATGAAGATTACAGGCGGGACACTGAAAGTAAAAGAACTTCTTATTACCAGCAAGGGAAATGTGGCAGCAGGAGAGGAAGTATGGGAGGAAAAGGCTGACCAGATCCGGATTTACTCCGGCGCCAGATTTGAATTGGTGAAAGAAGTGCCCGCGGGAACCGTGTGCGCAGTGACAGGTCTTTCCCATACTTTTCCAGGACAGGGACTTGGCGTGACAGAGAATTCCAATATGCCAGTACTGGAGCCGGTACTGAACTATCAGATCATTTTGCCGGAAGGCTGCGATGTGCACCAGATGCTGAAGAAGCTGAGAGAACTGGAAGAGGAAGATCCTCAGCTTCATATTGTGTGGGACGAGCAGCTGGGAGAAATCCACGCCATGCTCATGGGAGACGTGCAGATCGAGATCCTGAAAAGGCTGATCTGGGAGCGGTTCCATGTGGCTGTGGATTTTGGAACGGGAAATATTGTATATAAAGAGACCATTGCGGCACCTGTGGAAGGTGTGGGACATTTTGAGCCTTTGCGCCATTATGCGGAAGTTCATCTTCTTCTGGAACCAGGGGAGCAAGGAAGCGGAATGCAGTTTTTTACCGCCTGCAGTGAGGATGTGCTGGACCGGAACTGGCAGAGACTGATCCTCACCCATCTGGAAGAAAAGGAACACAGAGGAGTGCTGACTGGTGCACCGATCACAGATATGCAGATTACCCTGCTTACCGGACGGGCCCACCAGAAACACACGGAAGGCGGAGATTTCCGTCAGGCTACTTATCGGGCTATCCGTCAGGGACTTAAGAAAGCACAGAATGTTCTGCTGGAGCCTTACTATGAATTTCGGCTGGAAGTGCCGGTGGAGGTTGTTGGCCGTGCAATGAATGATATCCAGAAAATGCAGGGAACTCTTCTTCCTATGGAGACAGAGGAAAACACCGCTATTTTGAAGGGAAAAGCGCCTGTTTCGACTATGCGCGATTACCAGAAAGAAGTAGTTTCTTATACAAGGGGAATGGGAAGGCTGTTCTGCAGTTTAAAAGGATATGAGCCTTGTAAAAATCAAGATGAGATCGTGGAACAGATTGGCTACGATTCTGAGCGGGATCTGGATAATCCTACCGGGTCTGTATTTTGTGCCCATGGAGCTGGATTTGTGGTGCCATGGTATGAAGTGGAAGAGTATATGCACCTGGATACTGGGATTATGGCAGAGTTTGAGGATGATCTCAGTGAGGAAGACTGGGAGGATGCTGCATCAGGCTCTGGAAATCCTGCAAGTGGAGACGGTACTGCTCAAAGTGCCAGAAATTCAGCACGCAGTGGAGTTGGCAGTACAGGAACTGCCGGAAATACATCTGGAAGTGGAAGCCGTGCGGGAAGTGGTTATCAGCCGCCGGAATCTGCCTACCGTGGAAGCTATGAGGATGACAAAGAACTTCAGGCCATTTTTGAGCGTACCTTTGGTCCGGTGAAAAGAGACCGTGTGTCTTCTTATAAAAAAGTGGTAAGTGCCCTATCTTATTCTGGCAGCAGTTCTTCTGCAAAAAAAGACCAGGAAGAATACCTTCTTGTGGATGGTTACAACATTATTTTTGCCTGGCCGGAGCTGAAAGAACTGGCAGATGCGGATGTCCGTGCAGCACAGACGAAGCTGATGGATATTTTAAGTAATTATCAGGGATATAAGAAATGTACTTTGATTCTTGTATTTGATGCCTACAAGGTGGAGGGACACCAGGAGGAAGTGCTTACTTATCACAATATTCATGTGGTTTATACAAAAGAAGCGGAGACTGCCGATCAATATATTGAAAAAACAGTCCACAAAATCGGCAGACAGCATCAGGTAACGGTTGCTACTTCAGACGGACTGGAACAGATTATCATTATGGGGCAGGGCGCCAGTCGTATTTCCGCAAGAGGTCTGAAAGAAGAAATCGAAGAGACCAGAAAGCAGCTCCGCCAGGAATGGCATCAGCACCGCCAGTCCAGTCATACCTATCTTTTTGATCATGCAGATGCTGAGACTGCGAAGCTGATGGAAGAAGTCCGACTGGGGAAAAAGAAATTATAGGGTTTCTGTTCATGGAGTGAACAATAGCATTATTGGAATTAATGTTTTCCATTGGCAATTTGACAAACTCTTTGCCATCTGTTAAGGTGGTGTGCAAAGTGGTGTTGCAGCTATAAAGGAGATGTATAAAAATGAGAGAGAAGCTCACCAAAAAAGACGTAGAGAAAATTGAACAGGAGATTGAGCACCGTAAGCTGGTTGTCCGCAAAGAGGCAATTGAGGCAGTAAAGGAAGCACGTGCCCAGGGCGATTTAAGTGAGAATTTTGAATACTACGCTGCCAAGCGTCATAAGAACCAGAATGAAAGTCGTATCCGCTATCTGGAGAATATGTTAAAAACAGCAACTATCGTTTCTGATAAATCCAGCAGTGACGAGGTTGGAATGGATGACATTGTAGAAGTTTATTTTGAGGAAGATGACGAGATTGAGAAATATAAGCTTGTTACTTCCATCCGGGGAAATTCCATGGAGAACAGAATCAGTATTGACTCTCCGATTGGCATGGCACTGAAAGGACATAAGATTGGCGACAGAGTGGAAGTAAAGGTAAATGACAATTACAGTTATTTTCTGGAAATCCGCTCCATCGATAAAACCCATTCAGAGGAAGAGGAAATCCGAGGATTTTAAAAGTATTAGAGTGTGTAACAGTGAAGATACGGAATCATTACACGTATTATATAAAAATCCCTCATGAGATATGCAGCGATAATTGTAAAATTATTCTTCATGTTTCCTGGGGGATTTTTTTGAATGTAAAATTTGGAAAATACAGTAAAATCAACTATCAAACAAATATTTTACATTTTCAACAGCCTGGCTTTACATTTTTTCGGTATAAGAAAATCCAAGATTGTAAAGTATTTTACATATATTTAACATTCTTCTCACCCGAAACTTTACATAGCCCACTTATATTGGTTTTGTAAACAAAAGAAATTAAGAACCCAATAAACTTTTAAAAGGATAAAAAGGAGAGGAAACGTAATGGATTTTTTTAGCATTCTGACATTGGTCGGCGGACTGGCGATGTTCCTTTATGGAATGCAGGTAATGGGAGACGGTCTGGAAAAGCTTTCCGGCGGTAAACTGGAAAAGATTCTGGAAAACCTTTCATCTAACCGTGTGAAAGCAGTTTTGGTCGGTGCAGCAGTTACCGCAATCATTCAGTCTTCATCGGCAACCACAGTTATGGTAGTCGGCTTCGTAAACTCGGGAATCATGCATCTGTCCCAGGCTGTTGGCTTTATTATGGGAGCAAATATCGGTACTACTGTTACTGCATGGATCCTTAGCCTGGCGGGAATTGAAAGCTCCAATTTCTTTGTAAGACTTTTGAACCCAAACTCATTTTCACCGATTCTGGCATTGATCGGAGTTATTTTTATTGTTTTCCTTCATGATGAAAAGAAGAAAGACATTGGAAACATTCTGGTTGGTTTCGCAGTGCTGATGTTCGGTATGAATACCATGAGCAGTGCCGTAAAACCTCTGGCAGAGGTACCGGAATTTACAAATATCCTTCTGAAGTTCTCCAACCCTGTTTTAGGTGTGCTGGCCGGTGCACTTCTGACTGCTGTTATTCAGTCTTCATCAGCTTCGGTTGGTATTCTCCAGGCGCTCTGTGTAACTGGTGCAGTCCGTTACGGAGCAGCGCTTCCGATTATCATGGGACAGAATATTGGAACCTGTATTACAGCAATGCTTTCTTCAATCGGTGCTACTAAGAATGCAAAACGTGCAGCAATCGTTCATCTGTACTTCAATATTGTAGGAACTGTTACATTTATGGTTGTATTCTATGTGCTGAATGGATTTTTACATTTCTCTTTCATTGAAGAAGTGGCAGGTCCTGCCGGCATTGCAGTGATCCACAGTGCCTTTAACATCATTGCAACACTTGTACTTCTTCCATTTGGAGATATGCTTGTAAAAATGGCATGTGCAACTGTCCGTGATACAAAAGAGGAGAAAGTTATTTCCGCAGAAGATCAGGAGTTTATGATCCTGGAATCCCGTTTTCTTAGTAATCCTGGTATTGCTATTGAGCAGAGCAAAACAGCTGCCAGGAAAATGGCAGAGCAGTCCAAAACCGCTTTGAACCTTTCTTTTGGTTTGCTGGATGATTTCCAGGAGGAGACAGCTTTCCGTGTGGAAAAGATTGAAGCAAAGGTTGACCGCTATGAGGACGAACTGGGAACCTATCTGATCAAGTTGAATCAGAAAGATCTTTCTCTGGAAGACAGCCACAGCTTGTCCATTATGCTTCACTGTATCGGAGATTTTGAGCGTATTTCCGACCACGCACTTAGCATTATGAAATCTGCAAAGGAAATTTCAGAAAAAAATGCCCGCTTTTCAGACAAGGCAGTGCAGGAACTTCACATTATGGAAAAAGCCGTGTCTGATATTGTGGAAAAAGCGTATAGTGTTTTTGCAAACCAGGACATGAGAGCGGCCGAAGAAATTGAGCCTCTGGAAGAGGTGATCGATGAGCTCAGCCGTGAGCTGAAAAGACGCCATGTAAATCGTCTTCGTGCCGGAGAATGTACAATAGAGATGGGATTTGTGCTTTCTGATATTACAACCAGCCTGGAGAGAATTGCAGATCATTGTTCCAATATCGGAGTCTGTGTGACTCAGGTGCATGAGGATCTTTATGATACCCACAGTCACCTTGACACTGTAAAAAATGCACCGGGAGAACATTTCCATCACGAACTGGAGGTTGCCCGTGTGAACTATATGCTTCCGTAACCGGGAGAGTAGATGTTGCCAGTTGCTGCTCTGGAAAAATTCCTGTGAGAATCATTTCCAGAGGCAGCGACTGGTAATATAATTTTTGCGGCGCGAAAACATGCGAATGCATGATTTCTGTGCATCGCGAAGCGTGTCACTGGCCAGGTCGTGAACGGTAACCTGTTTTCCTGCTTTTTACCGTGACTTTACAGTTGTGCACTTGTATAAGGGGAAAAAAGTACGTATACTAAGAAATAATGATGATTTACAGGTAATGTAAAAATAGGTAAGACATGGGAGGAGAATACTAAAAAATGATTTTTTGTGTTGAAGATGATAACAACATCCGTGATCTTTTAGTATATACATTAGAGACGACCGGATTTCATGCAAGGGGGTTAGAAGACTCCCAGGAATTGTGGAAAGCCCTCGCAGAAGAGGAACCAGAGCTGATTCTTCTTGATATTATGCTTCCGGGAGAGGATGGATATTCCATTCTGGAAAAACTGAAAAAATCTTCCGGAACCAGAGATATTCCCATCATTATGGTAACTGCCAAGGAAGCAGAATTTGATAAGGTCCGTGCCCTGGAAGCCGGTGCAGACGATTATATTACCAAGCCATTTGGCATGATGGAATTTATTGCAAGGGTAAAGGCGGTGCTTCGCCGCAGCAGCCGCCACGGAGATGACAGGGAGCTTCGATGTGAGGAACTGAGCATTTTTCCGGGACGTCATCAGGTTTACTGTGGCAATCAGCAGGTAGAGCTGACAAGGAAGGAATTTGAGCTTCTTCTTTATCTGATGGAAAATAGAGGAATCGTTATGACACGTGACCAGATACTGTGTCATATATGGGGCTATGATTTTGACGGAGAGACCAGAACTGTGGATGTGCATGTGCGGACACTTAGGCAGAAGCTGGGAGAAACCGGCAGACTGGTGGAAACTGTCCGTGGCGTAGGATACCGAATGGCGGATAAGGGAGGCAGTCAGGGATGAAAAAGAAAATCCTCAGCCACACCGGTTTTATGATTGTTCTTACAGCAATTCTTACCTTCATAGCAGCCAGCTTTTTAATGTACGAAAAGTTTGATGATGTTATGAAGAGGACTGTCAGAGATGAAACGGAATACGTAAAAGCAGGAATGGAGAAAGCAGGAGAAGACTATTTAAGCAAGCGTGTGGGAGATAATACAGGAACGCGAATTACTTTGACGGATGAGAATGGAAAGGTTCTCTATGACAGTGAGGCAGATGCTTCCAAACTTCCCAATCACAGCAATCGTCCTGAATTTGTCCAGGCCATGGAAGAAGGCCATGGGGAAGTAGTACGCTATTCGGAAACCCTTGCACAGCAGACCTTTTATTATGCAGTGAAGCTGGATGATGGGAAAATTCTTCGTCTGGCAAAAACCACAGACAGTGTTTTTCATACATTAATGGGCAGTCTTATCTGGCTTGGACTTTTGATGATCGTAATCATCCTGATAGAAATCATTTTGGTACAGAGGCAGACAAAAAAGCTGATCAGACCCATAAACAGCCTGGATCTGGAGCATCCTCTTGATAATGTGTGTTATGAGGAACTTAAGCCCCTTCTTACCCGTGTAGACCAGCAGAACCTGCAGATTGCATGTCAGCTTGAAGAACTGAAAAAAACGGAGGCTGTGCGAAGAGAGTTTTCTGCAAATGTTTCCCATGAGCTGAAAACCCCGCTGATGTCGATTTCCGGTTATGCAGAGCTGATGATGAATGGAATGGTGCGTCCGGAAAATATTGCGGATTTTTCAGGGAGAATTTACAAAGAAGCCAATCGTCTTGGTAATCTGGTGGCAGATATTATCCAGCTGTCCCGGCTGGATGAACAGCAGGATGAAGTGGTTTCCATGGAAAGTGTGGAACTGAATGAGCTTGCAGAAGATGTAGTAAACAATCTCCAGGATCAGGCCCAGAAGAAGAATATTTCCCTGAGATATTACGGTCATCCGGTTACAATTCAGGGAGTGCGTCATGTGCTTTATGAAATGCTGTACAATATAGCGGACAATGCGGTTCGTTATACGAATCCAGGTGGACATATTTATATTTACGTAGGAAAAAACAGAGAGGGAAAAGCTTATTACCGTGTGGAGGATGACGGAATCGGAATACCGAAATCTGAACAAAAAAGAATATTCGAAAGATTTTACCGTGTTGACAAAAGTCATTCACGTCAGACCGGAGGCACCGGTCTTGGATTGTCCATTGTAAAACATGGGGCGACCTTGCATCATGCCCAGATTCACGTGGACAGTGATCTTGGAAAAGGTACAAAAATGGAGCTGCGTTTCTAAGCAGCTCCATTTTTGTATAAACATAAATTTAACCGAATCAAGTAAGTCCTCTTGACAAATTACAGCTCACTCAGTGCATCCTCATCTGCCACAATAATTGCATTGGGATGGAACTGAAGGATGGAAGCCGGGCACTGTGGGGTAACAGGTCCTTTGATCGCAGCGGCGAGAGCCTTGGCTTTGTTCTTGCCGTTAGCTACAAGAAGAATGGTCTTTGCGCTCATAATATTGCCGGTTCCCATAGAAATTGCCTTGCGCGGTACATCCTCCTCGCTTGCAAAAAAGCGCTTATTCGCCTGGATGGTAGCCTCTGTGAGATCTACACAGTGTGTGCCAGCCTGGAAATGATCGTCTGGTTCATTAAATCCAATGTGGCCATTAGGTCCTATTCCAAGAAGCTGAAGATCTGCAGCTCCTATATTCTTAAGCAGTGTATTGTAAGCTTCGCAGCAGACCTCTGTGTCCGGATTGGTTCCGTCCGGAACATAGGTATTCTTAATATCAATATTGACTCTGCTGAACAGGTTCTTGTTCATGAAGTAACGGTAGCTCTGGTCATTGGATCCGTCCAGTCCTACATATTCGTCCAGGTTCACAGATTTTACATGGGAAAAATCAAGGATCCCCTCTTCATACATAGCAGCCAGCTGATCGTAGGTACCTACTGGGGAAGAACCGGTAGCAAGTCCAAGGATACAATCCGGTTTGGACAAAATAACACCGGCGATAATGGTAGCTGCAGTACGGCTCAGCTCTTCATAATTCTTAACTTTAATTACTTTCATTTTACCTCTCCTTCTTTGTCAATAAGTGAGTATGATCACTTTAACAAGGTGCAAAAAAATAACGGCATTATCAGAATGCTGTCATATAAAAACCCTGCCCTTGTTCTTTCAGACAATAACAGTATACCCTATATTTAGGTGAAATGCTATAAATATTTCTGCTTTTTATTGCTTTTTTTGGTGAAAACTGATTGCAAGTTTCGAAAGCTTTTCCTATAATGAATTTATAATATAGAAATTTACCCTGGGGATAAATAAAATGAAAAAAAACTACACTCTGAAAAGGGAACTTACATTTCTGATGATACTGACCTCTGTATGTACTTTACTGTCTGTATGTGCAGCTGTTTTCTATGTCTTTTTCTCTTTCTTCTTTCAGAAAACACAGGAAGATATTGAATATGTACTTCGATATACCAGTCAGCAGTATGAGGCTCATATGCAGTTTATTGAGGATAGTGTGATCGCCATACGTCATAATACGGTACTGGATGACTTTTTTCAGAAAGAAGAATACGACCTGGAGGAAATAGAACCACAGCTTTCCTACAGCATGGAACTTTTTTCAGAGCGGAATATGGTAGAACGTCAGCTGCCTTTTGTCACTGGAATTTATTTGTTTAATAATGGAAATGAATGTATTTATGAGCACTATTATGCAACTACCCTGGCAGCAGGGAGAGAACAGAAGCGAAAATACGAAAAACTACAGCAGGAGTTCAAAGGCACCAGTGACCAGTATGCCTGTTTGTCCGATGAAGATGAATTGAATATTTTTTTTCGTATTTATGATGAGAATATGGCAGAAAAAGGAACCGGAATCGTGCAGATCAGCCAGAGTGCAGTAGCGAAAGTTCTGGAAACGGTACAGCTGTATCATAATGGAGGATGGGCAGTCCTGGACAAAAATGATCAGTTGCTTGTCTCAGAAGGCGCCCCGGAGCTGGTGAAAAAGCTGCAGACCTCTGAGAATTCATGGAGTGGAACAAAAGACCTGGAGGGTGCGAAAGTGATCGGCTATGGAAATCCCTGCGGATTTGGAGTACGCACGGTGATCACAGTGGGATATGGGAATATTTTTTCTATTTTGAAGCCCACTCTTTTTATTGTTCTTGTGGGTTTTGTTGTGGTACTGGGAATTGCATTTCTGGTTTCATATGCTATCAGCTACCGCTTTACAAAACCGGTCACCAGGATGATCCAAAGCATACAGGCCTTTGGAAAACCGGATCTGAATGTCAGAATGGAAGATTCTTCTATTCTGGAGTTTCATGACATGGGGATCGTGTTTAATGAGATGGCAGACAGAATCGAATATCTGATCACCCAGGTTTACGAAAAAGAAATTGTGGCAGCCAGATCCCAGGTAAAATATCTCCAGTCCCAGATAAATCCCCATTTCCAGTTTAATATTCTGGCCATGCTGAGTCTGAAAGCGAAAATGGCAGGAAACGAAGAAGTTTACGATGGGCTGAATGCTTTTTCCAGACTGATGCAGGGCAAGATATTCCGGGAAAAAGAGATTAAGATAAAGGTAAAAGAGGAACTGGAAATCGTTCAGTTCTATTTATATCTGCAGAAGAGCCGTTATCAGGCCAAACTGTCGTATGAGGTGAAGCTTGAGGATGAAAAAATCGGCGAAGATCTGATTCCTCGTCTTCTTATTGAGCCTTTGGTGGAAAATGCAGTTTCACACGGTCTGGAACCAAAGCGGGAAAAAGGAAATCTGCAGGTCCTTTTATATGAAAGGGAAATGCTTTATATCTGGGTAAAAGATGATGGAGTAGGCGTTGGTCAGAATCAGATGAAGGCAGAGGAAAATAAAGAAAACATTCCCCATACCCATGTGGGATGGGAAAATACAAAGAAAATGCTCCGGATCCTGTATGGGGATCATTACAAGTTCCAGGTCTGGAGCGAACCGGGAAAGGGAACGGAAATAGAAATTGCAGTTCCAATTGAAAGAGGTGGAAATTATGTGGAAAGTGATAGCAGCCGATGATGAAGGATACATCAGAGAGGCTTTGCAGAAGCTGATAAACTGGGGAAAAATGAACTGCTCTCTGGAGAAAGTAGTCAGTGATGGACAGGAGCTGTTGGAAGAAATCGGGGAAGAAATGCCGGACATTGTGATCACAGATATACAGATGCCTGGTGCTGACGGGTTAGAAGTATGTAAATATATATACGAAACCTGCCCGGAAACCCAGGTGATCATCCTTACCGCATATTCGGATTTTGAGTATGCCAAACGTGCCATTAAATACAGTGTATGTGAGTATGTGCTTAAGATTTCCATTATAGACGAACTTCCCCAGGCAGTGGAAAAAGCAATCGGAAAGCTGTCCAGACTGAAAAAAGAGCTTGAAATCCAGGAGCATACGAAGGCAGAAGAACCGGAATCATTGCTTGACCAGATCGAACAGTATCTGGAAGAAAATTTTCGCAAAAAGATCACGCTGGATGATATTGCAGATACCCTGCATGTGAACCGCAGCTATCTCAGTCGTTATTATAAGAATAAAACAGGTGTGAATCTGTTTGATGAGATTTTAATGAAAAGGGTGGAAAAGGCAAAAGAATATCTGCAGAATACAGAGATGAAGACTTATGAGATTTCAGAAGCGGTAGGAGTGGAAGATGCTGGTTATTTCTCAAAAATGTTTAAAAAGATAACCGGGGTATCACCAAAAGAATTCAGGAAAAGAGAACAACATGAAGAGAAAAATTAGAGGTCTTTTCTTTAGTATCGGAATAGCCGGGAGTCTGATCCTTGGAGGCTGCGGGAAAGAAGAAAAAGAGCCTGTAACTATCACAATGATTCATGCATGGGGCGGAACTGGTGAAGATCATGTAGCTATGAGGGATATTTACGATGGATTTCAGAAGGAGAATCCGGACATTGAGGTGCGGCTGATCTCCATGCCAGGAAGAAAGGAAATGCTGCGTAAGGTGGAAGATATGATCATGGTGGGAGATATGCCGGATGTGATCACCTTCAGTGGTATGGGACAGAATACAACCTATGATTTTATTGTGGAAAATAATATGGCGCTGGATATTATGCCCTATGTGAAAAAAGATGAAGAGTTTGCCTCCGATATTTCCCAGACCAATTTGAACTATTGGACCACAGAAGAAGGGGAGCTGTTTACAGTGTCAGATGTTTTGTCCTTAAGTGGTGGTTATTGGTATAATGAAGATATTCTGCATGCAGCTGGCGTAAGGGAAATTCCCAGGACCTGGGATGCTTTTCGCGGTATGTGCTACAAGATCTGGAAATGGTCGGAGCGTGAGAATAATGAAATTGCTTCGCTTCAGACATCTCCGGAGGGCTATCTTTATTTTATGGACCATATGCTTCTGGAAGAAGGTACAGAAAAGGACAGAAACGATATCGGTACAATTTCAGAGGTGTTGAAACGGCTGCAGGAAATTTATGTATATTCCACCTCCGAAAATGCAGAATACAGTTATTTGGATGAGACCAGATTGTTCAATGAAGGAAAGCTTGCCATATATGTGAATGGCGTATGGGGCGCTTCCTTGATTTCCGAAAACATTAATGCCAAGTATGCACTGCTTCCAACTACATCCGGGAAAAATCTGTCTTGCGAATCTGCCTGTTTTGGTTATGTGCTTGGAAAAAGTGGAAACGAACAGAAAGAGGAGGCTTCCATCCGGTTCCTGAAATATATGCTAAGCAAGAAGGTGCAGACGCGGATTTTGGAGGAAACAGAGCAGATTCCGGCGAATAAGCAGGTAGTTCTGGATTCTTACGAGAAGGAAATGCCGCGGCTGTTTCAGGCTGCTTCTCTGGTTCTAAGTGCAGAGGATAAAATTGAAGTTCCGGATAATCTGTGGACTTATGAACAGAAAGCCTATTTTACAGAAAACATTTTCAGAGAGCTTACCGGTAAAATTTCACCGGAAGCTTTTACCCGGCAGCTGGGTGAAATGAAAATAGATAAATAGGGAAAATAAAGATAAGGAAAATATTGCCGTCAGGTAAATATTTTCCTTATTTTTATTGTGAAAATGTCAATAAATACCTGTAAATTGCAAATGGGATTCATTCAAAAATACTAAAAACAAGGGTAAAATAAGGACAGTTAAAGCAAAGACGTATAATTTATGAAGGAGGATTTTTGTAATGAAGAAAAAAATGGTAAGTGTTTTACTGGCAGCAGCAATGGGGACTACTGCACTGGTTGGATTTGGAACGACTGCTTATGCAGATGATGATGTTCTGGAATTTTACCATGGATATTACCAGGATGAGAGCGAGTGGGCTGCAGCTCAGGTTATGAGGGATATCTATGATGAGTTCGCAAAGGAACATGCTGATGGATCAGTTACATTCAAACCAATCGCTGTAGAAAACAGAGATGACATTGTAAGTGCACAGGTTGCTGGCGGTTCCTTCCCGGATCTGGTAGATGTAGGCGGTGGCGGAGTTCCGCAGGCAGCACTTTCCCAGGATCTGGTATACGATCTGAAACCGTATATCGATGAAAATGGTCTGCAGGATGCAGTTGGTCTTAACTATACACAGCATGATATGGATGGTCATATTTATGCAGTGCATGATCAGATTGAGAGCCGTGGCTTATGGTATAATTCCGATATTTTTGAAAAAGCCGGAATTACAGAGGAGGCGTTTGCAGACTGGGATTCTTTTGGAGAAGCAATGGAAAAAATCCGTGCTTTGGACGAGGATGTGTACGGATACATTGCAGGACAGGGCTCCAGCTATATTGTAAACACGGTTATGGCTTCCACAGATGCAGGCAAGAAAATGCTGGAATCTGAGCTGACAGAGGACACCATCAATTCAGAGGAATTTGCAGCTGCATTTAAGACTGCTGCAAACCTGGATCAGGCAAATGGTTCTGAGCATACTACAGATGATAACGGAAATCTTATGGCAGAATTTAATACAAATGGTAAGGCTGGTGTTCTTTTCAATGGTGTATGGAATGCAAGTGGAATTGATGCGTCTTTAACAGATGCCATTGAGCCTGCTTTATTCCCTGGAAATATTGCAATCGCTTCTGCAGGCGGCGGACTTGCTGTGGCAAATAACATGAGTGATGAGAAAACAGAGCTGGCACTTGAGTTTATCAAATATATGACAAGTGCTGAGGTTCAAGAAAAAATCTTCACTGGCGTACAGGCAAATCCATGTAACACAACAGTTGATTTGAACGCACTTGCAGAAGAGAGTGATGATGCAGCTACAAGAAAGCTTGCACAGGCTTGTTCTCAGGTAAATGAAGCTGATACTGTAGTGATTGACATGAACTATACCTGGGGATCTGACGTGGACAAAGCTATCATCAATGCATTGATGGAGTGTGCGGTATCAGGAACAGATATTGATGCAAGATTTGCAGCACTTCAGACAGAGCTGATCGCGTTGGTTGCTTAAAGCACACAGCTGTGATGAACAGAAACTATGAATGAAATAGAAGAGGGAGGGGAGAAATCTCTTCCCTTTTTGGAGGTATGAATTTGGAAAATCAGAATGCTGCGAAAAAAAGAAAGAATAAGCTGGGTACGCGGAGAAAAGGATTTATTATAGCGTTTCTTGCGCCTACCCTGATCGCATTTTGCGTATTTTATCTGTATCCCATTATTACGGTGTTTATCACTTCTTTCTGCAAATGGGATTATACCAATATTACTAGTCCGGAGTTTTTCGGCTGGAGCAATTTGTGGGATAATTATGATTATATTTTTAACAAGTATCCATTTTTCTGGGAAGCACTGAAAAATTCAACCACCTGGGCCATTCTTGGAACAGTGGTACAGATTCCCATTGCTGCTTTGATCGCTCTGGCCCTGTCCAGAAAGGTAAAAGGTATTAAATTTGTACGAAATGTCTATATTATTCCGAATATGATCTCAACTGCCGCTATGGGCATTGTATTTTTACAATTGTACAACCCTTCTTATGGAATTATCAACCCGATCATTCGTCTTTTCAACAAAGAATTCAGGGATAATATCCTACTTCTGAAAGGACCGGCTTTTGTGGCCATGACCTGTGCCTATATTTTCTTTACAGGAACTACAACTTTAATGATTTTGGGGAATATTATGGCAGTGCCGGAAGAGGTAAGAGAAGCAGCTATGCTGGATGGGGCAAGCGGTCTGAGACAGGACTGGTATATTACAATCCCTATGATCAAAGGAACTTTAAAAACAGTATCCGTTCTTGCTGCAACCTCCGGCTTCCTTCTTTATAACGAGGTTTATTTCCTGACAAAAGGAGCTGCAGGAACCTACAGTATCAGTTACATTATCCGCGAGCTTGCCATTACCAGTCCGAGAACCCAGTTTGGACGAGCCAATGCAGTGGCAATGATCCAGATCCTGGCTGGGATGGTGATCATTCTGGTGATTAATTTTGTATACAGCATTTCTTTCAGGAAAGAGAAAGAATAAGAAGGAAAAGAGGATGAATATGAAAAAAACAAATACCCTGAAAGGTGTAAATAGTATGCCGGCGGGAACCAGGATCGTGACTTACATTTGTCTTGCGTGGGCGCTGATCGTGTCGTTGCTTCCCATTGGCTGGCTGGTTTTATCCAGCCTGAAAAAAGATCCTATGGCGAGACCTGGCTTTCAGCTTCCGGAATCCATTTGTCTGGATGGTTATATTTCCACATTTAAAGATTTACATGTGATGAGATATTTTGGAAACAGTCTTTTTGTCGCAGGTGTTTCCGTGGTGATCAGTGTGGTGATGATTTCCATGTCTGCATATGTGGTAGCGCGAATGGAATTCAAAGGAAAAGCACTGGTAAATGTACTTTTGTATTCCACCATGTTTATCCCAGCCACAGCCCTTACTTATCCGGTATATAATCTGGTAAACCGCCTGCATTTATATGATACAAGATCTGCGCTGATCCTGATTTATTCCTGCAGTGGAATTGCAGTGAGTTTTTTTGTGATCAAAAACTATTACGACAATATCCCAAGAGAGCTGGAAGAGGCGGCGAGAATTGACGGATGTGGGTATGTACAGACCTGGATGAAAGTAATTTTTCCAATTGCACGTCCGGGAATTATGACAGCAGCTGTGCTTGCGTTTTTGAATAATTGGAATGAGTATTACTGGGCCTCTCTTGTGCTGATCACAAGGGAAAAGCTGACAGTACCGGCGCTTTTGTCTACTTTCACAACAGCCTTTAACACCAATTATAACGGACTTTTTTCCGCTATGGTGATTATCATTCTTCCGCCTGTGCTTCTGTACTGTATTTTCAGCAGATTCTTTATTGAGGCACTGTCTGGCGGAGCCGTGAAAGGTTGACAGGTGAAATGAAAGTTTTTTGATAAAAATGCTGAATATACAAAATTTTCTGATATAATGAAGAAGACAGGAGAATAGAAACATGAATGAGGAAATAAGACAGCGCACCAAATGGTTTATGGAAGACAGATTCGGTATGTTTATTCATTGGGGATTATACTCCATTCCAGCATGCGGTGAATGGATGATGTCACAGAAAGAAATGACAATTGAGGAATACAGTAAGTATTTTGATCAGTTTGATCCTGTGGATTATGATCCGAAGAAATGGGTTTGTCTGGCAAAAAAAGCAGGCATGAAGTACGTGGTACTTACAGCAAAGCACCATGACGGATTTTGTCTGTTTGACTCTAAACTGACAGACTACAAGTCAACAAACACAAAAGCAGGCAGAGACCTGGTAAGAGAATTTGTAGATGCATGCCGAGAGGAAGGATTAAAGGTTGGTCTTTATTTTTCCATTATCGACTGGCATCATCCGGATTTTCCTAAATATGGAGACAGGCAGCATCCTATGCGAAACAATCCGGCATATAAAGATGAAAAAATTGATTTTGACAGATATCTTGCGTATATGCATGGCCAGATAAAGGAACTTGTAACAGGGTATGGCAAGCTGGATCTTCTATGGTTCGATTTTTCCTATGACGATATGACCGGAGAAAAATGGAAAGCCACAGAGCTGATCAAAATGGTTCGAAAGTATCAGCCGGATGTGATCATTGACAACCGTCTGGAAGGTGCGGGGGATAACCATGGCAGCATTACAACAGAGAAACCACTGATTTACAGCGGTGATTTTGCAAGTCCGGAGCAGATCATTCCTCCAAAAGGAGTATGTGATGACAAGGGAGAACCCATTCCATGGGAACTTTGTGCCACTATGAATAATCATTGGGGATATTGCAATTTCGACCATCAGTATAAGACCCCTCAGATGCTTGTAAGAAAGCTGGTGGAATGTGCCAGCAAGGGTGGAAATATGATCCTGAACGTGGGACCAGATGCCCGTGGAAATATTCCGGAGGAGAGTGTTCAGATTCTCACAGAAGTTGGAAAATGGATGAAAAAAAATGGGGAGAGCATTTACGGATGCGGAATTTCCAAATTGGAAAAGCCGGATTGGGGAAGATATACCCAGAAAGGTGACATCATTTATGCTCATGTTTATGAGACACCGCTTGGAGCACTTCCGCTGTATGGAATCGGCCCGGATAAGCTGGAATCTGTTACATATCTTGCAGACGGCAGTGAGGTGAACAGAGGGGAAGCATGGAATACGGTGCTGTATCCGGATGTGGCCTTTGTTTCCTTCGGAGATGATCCGGTATTTACCTATCCATTGCCAGATGAAAAAGATACGGTTTTAAAAATACGTTTGCGACAGGAGTAAAAGAGTATGAAAAAGGTAACGAGTATTGTAATTGGAGCAGGCCTTAGAGGAGGTCATGTTTATTCTCAGTATGCACTGGACCATCCAGATGAATTTCAGGTGGTGGCAGTTGCAGAGCCGGATAAAGAGCGCAGAGAGAGCTTTGCAAAAAGACACAATATTCCGGAAGAGCTTTGCTTCGAAAGCTATGAAGAGCTTCTTGGAAAAGAAAAGCTGGCAGATTGTGCCATGATCTGCACCATGGACAGGATGCATTATGAGCCTACGATCATGGCTCTGAAAAAGGGATATCATGTACTTTGTGAAAAGCCCATGTCTCCCGACAAGAAAGAAATCATTGAAATGGGAGAGATGGCGAAGAAATACGACCGTATTCTGTCCGTGTGCCACGTACTTCGGTATTCTCCGTTCTTTTCCAAATTAAAAGAACTTCTGGAAGAAGGCAAAATAGGAAGACTTATGACTATCCAGCATATGGAAGAGGTAGGTTACTGGCATCAGGCACATAGCTTTGTAAGAGGAAACTGGAGAAATGCAGAGGAATCCAGTCCTATGATCCTGCAGAAATGCTGTCATGATATGGATATCATGCTGTGGCTGGCAGACAGTAAATGCGAAAGCCTTAGTTCCTTTGGTGAACTGTCTTATTTTACAGAGGAAAATGCACCGGAAGGAGCTCCTGCTTATTGTCTGGATGGATGCCCACATAGAGATGAATGTGCTTTCTATGCACCACGCTTTTATCTGGAGAATTTAGATGGCTATCTGGTACGTGCAGTGACCGATCAGACAGATCCGGAGCATGTATTGGAGGCTTTGAAAAAAGGACCTTACGGAAGATGTGTATTCCACTGTGATAATACAGTAGTAGATCACCAGTCCGTTGACATAAAGTTTGAAAATCAGGTAACAGCGTCCTTCCTTATGACAGCCTTTACAGACCAGTGTGCTAGACGGATCCGTCTTATGGGAACAAAAGGTGAGATCAAAGGCGATATGGATGCAGGTATTATTGAGATCAGAGATTTTGTCAGTGGGAATCTGGAGACAATAGAGCTTCACACACCTGCAAACGGACATAACGGAAGTGATATGAGTATGATGCATGATTTTGTCCGTATGGTAGGAGAAGGAAGAAAGGGTAAAACAGACGCTGCTGTTTCCGTGGAGAGTCATCTGATGGCACTGGCAGCAGAGGAAGCAAGAATAACGGGACAGGTTGTAAATCTCAGAGGATTTGCCAATGAAAATAAATGAATTTTTAGCTGAAATCAACATACTGCCGGAGGCTGTGCATCTGCTTAATGAGCTTCAGGAATCCGGACGCATTGGGGAGGAAGAATATCAGGAAAATAAGCTTTTGTATGAGAAAGACAGAGCTTTGTTTTATGAAAAAATTCTTTTGGAAAAGGATTATCGGCTTGTGTTTCTGTATTATTTATGCCGCATGGGCGCCGAAACCTATGATGCTTATGAAAAGCGGGGAATCAGCCGGGAAATTTTCAGGGACACTTTTTACGATCTGACCTTTTGGTGTGAAAACTGTTTTCTGGAATATGGAGAGTATGGAATTGATGAATACGACTGGTTTTTCCGCCATATGAAGCTTACCATTTTCAGGCTTGGAAGAATGCAATTTGAAATCATGGATTCCCGCTGGAATTTTACAGCAGGAGAAAGAATGGTAAAAAAAGGAGATCCGATCATCAGTATTCATATTCCACAGGGCGAAAAGCTCACACTGGAGAGTGTGAGGGAATCCATTATTCAGGGAATGGCTTTCTGGGGAAAAGAGATGCCGTATCTGTGTCATTCCTGGCTGCTCTATCCGGGGCTTAAAGACATTTTGCCGGAGAAAAGCAATATCATTATGTTTCAGAATCAATTTCAGATTGTAGAAACAGATTGGGATGAGCGTGAGGCTGAATGGCGTATTTGGGGAAAGGTACAGCGGAACCTGAATGTATATTCCGAGAACACATCTCTTCAGAGAGCTGCAAAGAAATATCTGAAGTCAGGAAAAGTGCTGGGGAGCGGTCTGGGAATATTAAAACCGGAGTATTTCCTGTGAAATAATTGATAGAAATTGACAAGAAGAGATTTGTCTGTTACCATCGAACCAGGGGCAATTGTTTGTCCCTGGTATCGTTATGAATAAGCAACAAAGCGGATCAGGAATATCCGTTTTGACAAATAAAAAATGGGAGGCAGCAATAACATGAAAAAGCCGGTATTGGTAGTAATGGCAGCAGGTATGGGAAGCAGATATGGTGGCCTGAAGCAGATCGATCCTATTGATAAGGACGGGGACATTATCATTGATTTTTCTATCTATGATGCTATTCAGGCAGGGTTTGAAAAAATTGTATTTATTATAAAGAAGGAGAATGAGGCTGATTTCCGTGCTGCTATCGGAGATCGTATGAGTAAGCATATCCAGGTGGAATTTGTATTCCAGGATCTGCATAATCTGCCGGAAGGCTTTACAGTTCCGGAGGGACGTGTGAAGCCATGGGGAACCGGACATGCGATCATGAGCTGTATTGATGTGATTGATGGACCTTTTGCCGTTATTAATGCGGATGATTATTATGGACGTCATGCATTTAAGATGGCATATGATTTCCTTACAGAGAATCAGGATAAAGACGGCATTTATCAGTACATGATGGTAGGCTACAAGCTTGAGAACACATTGACAGATAATGGACATGTGGCTCGTGGTGTTTGTGTGACAGACGAAGAGGGATTTCTGAAGGATATTAATGAGCGCACCCATATTGAGAAGAGAGATGGCGGTGCTGCTTATACCGAGGATGATGGTGCTACATGGACAGAGCTTCCTATGGATGCTACGGTGTCTATGAATATGTGGGGATTTTCTGCAAGCATTCTGAGAGAACTGAAGGACAGATTCCCATTATTCCTGAAAGAAAATGTGGAAAAGAATCCTCTGAAATGCGAATATTTCCTTCCATTTGTTGTAGATGAGCTTCTTGGCGAGAAGAAAGCAACTGTCAAAGTTCTGAAATCTATGGACAAATGGTATGGAGTTACCTATAAAGAAGATAAGCCGGTAGTAGTTGCTGCAATTCAGAAGCTGAAAGATGACGGTCTTTATCCTCAGAAGCTTTGGGAGGAAAAATAAGTGGGAAAAACAAAAGATGTAAGCCATCAGGAACTGATGGAAGTAATCAACAGCTTTGATTTTGGCGGTAAACTTGAAGAGGTTGGCATATTTGGAAATGGCCACATTAATGAGACTTACTGTGCTGTATTTTCCACAGAAGCCGGACAGAAGCGCTATATTCTCCAGAAAATGAACAAGCAGATTTTCAAAGATCCTGTTGGTCTTATGGAGAATATCAGTGGTGTCACCTCCTGGCTGAAGAAGAAAATCCTGGAAAATGGCGGGGATGCAGAGCGCGAAACCCTGAATATCGTAAATGACCGTGCTGGAGCTCCTTATTTTGTAGATAAAGAGGGAGAATACTGGAGAGCGTATCTGTTTATAGAAGATGCAACCTGCTTTGATCAGGTGGAAAATGACGAGGATTTTTACCAGAGTGCTCTTGCATTTGGTAATTTCCAGCGCCTTCTTGCTGATTATCCGGCAGATACTCTTCATGAGACAATCCCGGATTTTCATAATACAGTGAAGCGATTTGCCAATTTTAAAAAGGCTGTGGAAGAGGATGCATGCGGACGGGCGGCTGATGTTCAGAAGGAGATACAGTTTGTCCTGGAAAGAGAGCAGCTGGCCCATACACTTGTGGATTTACAGGATGCAGGTAAGCTGCCTCTTCGTGTAACGCACAATGACACAAAGCTGAATAATATCATGATCGACAATGCTACCCATAAGGGAATCTGTGTGATCGATCTGGACACGGTAATGCCGGGACTTTCTCTGAATGATTTTGGTGATTCCATCCGTTTTGGCGCAAGCACGGCAGCAGAGGATGAGCAGGATATTTCCAAAGTGTCCTGTGACCTTCATCTGTTTGAGGTGTATGTAAAAGGATTTCTGGAAGGCTGCGGCGGTGCCCTCACAGATTTGGAGGTGGAAATGCTTCCGATGGGTGCAATCCTGATGACCTTTGAGTGTGGAATGCGTTTCCTGGCAGACCATCTGGAGGGAGATCATTATTTCCGCATCCATCGAGAGAATCAGAATCTGGATCGTGCAAGAACCCAGTTCAAGTTGGTGTGGGATATGGAACAGAAATTATCTGAGATGAAAGCTATTGTAGAAAAATATAAATAGTGGTATTCTAAACTTGGCAGGCATAAAAAATGCCTTCCAGGTTACTAATAAGGATTGCAAAGAATGGACATAAACCATCACAGTTGCTGTTTGCGGATAACATTCCGTGGAGTGCTGTGAAAAGAGAAAACAGCAGAAGGTTATTTGTTTATTGATTGTGATGAATGGTGGGAACTTTGCAGCAAACGAGGAGGAAAATATCATGGCAATTTTAGTAACAGGCGGTGCAGGATACATTGGAAGCCATACAGTTGTAGAACTTCAGAATTCCGGTTATGACGTAGTAGTTCTGGATAATCTGTCTAATTCCAGCGAGAAGGCCCTTGACAGAGTTTCCAAGATCACAGGCAAGCCGGTTAAATTTTATAAAGCAGATATCCTGGACAGGGAAGCCCTTGACCAGATTTTTGACAAAGAAGACATTGACTCCTGTATTCATTTTGCCGGACTGAAGGCTGTTGGAGAGTCCGTTGTAAAGCCTTGGGAATATTATGAGAATAATATTGCAGGAACCCTGACTCTTGTAGATGTAATGAGAAAACATGGTGTTAAGAATATTATTTTCTCTTCCTCTGCAACTGTATATGGAGATCCGGCACAGATCCCGATCACAGAAGAATGCCCGAAAGGACAGTGTACCAACCCATATGGCTGGACCAAATCCATGCTGGAGCAGGTTCTTACAGACATCCAGAAAGCAGATCCGGAGTGGAACGTAATGCTGCTTCGTTATTTTAATCCGATCGGTGCCCACAAGAGCGGAACCATCGGCGAAAACCCAAATGGTATCCCGAACAACCTTATGCCATACATCACACAGGTTGCTGTTGGCAAGCTGAAAGAGCTTGGCGTATTCGGTAATGACTATGACACTCCGGATGGAACCGGCGTGAGAGATTATATCCATGTAGTAGATCTTGCCAAAGGTCATGTAAAAGCGCTTAAAAAGATCGAGGAGAATCCTGGACTTGCAATCTATAACCTTGGCACAGGAAAAGGCTACAGTGTTCTTGATATTGTGAAGAATTTCGAAGCTGCAACAGGCGTTAAGATCCCATATGCGATCAAACCACGTCGTGCAGGCGATATTGCTACCTGCTACTGCGATGCTTCCAAGGCAGCGAAAGAGCTTGGCTGGACAGCTGAGAATGGCATCCGTGAGATGTGCGAGGATTCCTGGAGATGGCAGAGTAATAACCCGAATGGTTATGAAGACTAATGATTCGGAATTTAATTTTTGATGTTGGAGATGTACTGGTGGAGTATCGCTGGTTTGAGATGCTGACCAGGGACTACGGCCTTTCTGAAGCTGAGGCGAAGAGAATTGGCGAGGAAATGTTTGACAATGAGATCTGGGTACAGGGACTTGACGGAGGAAGGCTGAGCCTTGAGGAAGCCATTCATCAGTATGAACTGAAGTACCCGGACGATGTGGATGTGATGGGCTGGTTCCTTCGAAACGGAGAGCAGATGGCTGTAAAGCGTCCGGAGGTCTGGGACAAGGTTGCAGCGCTAAAGGAAAATGGTTATAAGATTTACCTGCTTTCCAACTACTCAGAAGAACTGTTCCATGTGCACACCAAGGGAGCGAAATTCCTGGATGTGCTTGATGGGGGAGTTGTTTCCTATCAGGTTCACGCCCTGAAGCCAGACAGGGAAATTTATGAAATCCTTCTGGAGAAATATAGCCTGAAAGCAGAAGAGTGTCTGTTTTTCGATGACCGCATGGATAATGTGGAAGGAGCGAAGAAGGCAGGAATTCAGGCGATACAGGTGACATCCAGAGAGATGCTGAACGAAACATTAGATGAAATGCTTACAAAATAAATGAGGCCGCCCCTTCGGGGGCGGCTTTTTCCAGAGCGTGTCCGAAAAATAAAAAAATGCCCAGAGCCGGAATCGAACCAGCGACACGAGGATTTTCAGTCCTCTGCTCTACCAACTGAGCTATCTGGGCATTTATAAGTTCTCTGAACTTACAGCGCATATAATAGCACAGAAACTGCTCTGGCGCAACAAAAATTTCAAAAAATCTGTAAATTCCCAAAATTTACCTTGTAAAAACCACGCCTTGCTTTTCATATATAGTAATGTTAGAATGGCAGTGTGATAAAAATCGGGAGGATTTATTGGTGGAAAAAAAATTAAAAAAATATACTTTGCCGGTTATTGCTGCCATTTTAACAGTGTTTGCTCTTTCCATGACGGGCTTGTATGCTGGTTCGGCAGATAATCCGGGAGAAACATTTCTTTCTTTATGCAAGAAAGAGATGACAGGAATCGGAATCGACAAACTGGTGGTTCTCATTGCGATCATTGCATTGTACATGAAATGCTGGAGGAATTTTTGCAGAAGCTGTAAATGGATCACGCATCTGATCGCCGCCATGTTTTCTGTTTTTATGCTGATCGGAATGTCCTTTTCCGTGCAGGGAAACTGGTCCTTCTTTACAGCTGGGAGAAATCAGATTCTGATTGCATTGCTTACATGGGCAGGATTCTTTTTTCTGTTTGATATAGTGATCAGTCTTTTATATGCATATGGAGAGAAGCATCCTTTTCTGCACAGCAGGAATATAAAGAAATTTCCGGAATTTATGGAAAAACACTACCTTCTGGTAGCATTTTTGCTGATTTTGGCAGGATGGCTTCCCTATATCCTGATCTTCTGGCCAGGAAGTGTTCCCTATGATGGCTTCCGGCAGCTGAATATGTTTGCCGGAAATCAGAGATTTACAAACAAGCATCCATGGGAATTAAGCCTTATAATGGGAGCCTTGATGACAATTGGAAATGTGATCAGTGATAACTGGGGCATTTTCATGGTGGTTGGCGTGCTGGCACTGATTTATGCGGTATGTTATGCCACTGTTTGTTATAAACTGAAATCATGGGGAGCACCAAGATGGTTCAATATCTGCTGTATTGCATTTTTCAGTCTTGTGCCTGTATTTGGAGCTTATTCCCAGACGATCATTAAGGATGGAAGTTTCAGCGCTCTGTTTTCCCTTTTCATGGTAATCTATGTGGAATGTTGCATTCCCACCCTTCGGGAAAAAAGCGGTCAGTCTTTAAGACAGCAGCTGACAGTGCTGTTTCTGGTTGGCTTTGGCATGTGCATTACCAGAAATAATGGACTTTACATGGTGCTTCCTGCATTTATCCTGTTATTCTTTTTCCTTGGAAAAAAACGCAGACTGTATGCAGTTGGAATGGTGATCCTTGTGACAGTGGGCTACATGGGGCTTCAGAAAGAAGTGGCACCGAGACTATACATTGGTAATTTCCCATCCAGAGTATTTTTCTCAATTCCAATGCAGCAGACAGCCAGATATCTGAAGGAATATCCGGATGATGTGACAAAGGAAGAAGCTAAAGCAATTGACGGGGTGATGAAGTATGATGAGATTGCGGATTTGTATAATCCGGAACTGTCTGATCCGGTAAAGGCAACTTATCGCGGCGGACATATTACCATGGCGAAGCTGAAACGCTACTTTAATGCCTGGTTCAGCATGTTTCTGAGGCATCCGGGGGTGTATATAGAAGCCACACTTCATAACAGCTATGGATATTATTACCCATTTCATAATTGCACCGCGCAGAGCTCCTACCGCTTCTATACAGTAAATGAGCCGCTGATTGAAGAGTCAGATTATCATCAGATCTTTTCCGCAGAGACAAGGAATCAGCTGAAACGTTATGCCGATCTGTGGAGTCAGATTCCAGGTCTTGCGCAGATCTGCAATGCGGGAACCTACACATGGATCGTGATTCTGCTCCTTGGATATCTGATCTACAGGAAGCGATGGAAAGGAATCCTGGTATTGGCTGCCCCGGCGCTGAATGTGGCAATCTGTATAGCTTCTCCGGTAAACGGTCTTCTGCGTTATGCGTTTCCGTTGATGGCGTGTATGCCAGCTGTGATATTCTGGGGACTGGCTTATGCAGAGAAGGCTATAGACGATAAAAGAACCGACGAAAAATGAAAAGTCTGAATTTCTTTTATAGAAAGTATATTGTCAGGTAACTATTTAGCAGGTACCCTTCAGGGAATGGGGTAACTGTGAAGATACGGAACAGTTACATGGTAAATAACAATATGTGGAAATGATTGGAATCATAAGAAAGGCAGGTGATTCTGAAGTATATGGAAAAAATAATCATTATCGGTGCCGGACCGGCAGGAATTTCCGCAGCTTTGTATGCTGCCCGGGCAAATATGGATCCACTGGTGATCAATAACGGCATTGGTGCTTTGGAAAAAGCAGAAAAAATAGAGAATTATTATGGTATGGAACATCCTGTTTCCGGGAAAGAATTATTTGAGACAGGACTTGCACAGGCGAAAGCATTAGGCGTGCGGATCCTGGAGGCACAGGTGCTGGGGATTGGCGGGTTTGATACTTTTACAGTAAAGACAACAGCAGGTGATTTTGACACCATCAGCGTGATTCTTGCCACAGGAAGCAAACGAAAGGCTCCTGCAATTCCGGGGATTAAGGAACTTGAGGGAAGAGGTGTCAGCTACTGTGCTGTGTGCGACGCATTTTTCTACAGGGGAAAGGATGTTGCAGTGCTTGGAAACAGCGACTTTGCTCTTCATGAGGCAGAAGAACTGGCACCTATGGCTGGTTCTGTTACCATTTACACAGATGGGAAAGAACCGGAGTTTTCCAGGAAATCTTCTTTTGCGGTGAATACAATGAAAATTCAGTCTGTAGAGGGAGACGAGAAGGTGTCCGGACTGCGTCTGATCTCTCAGTCTGAGACGGATGCAAAATCAGATACTGACGGAGAGAAGAACTTTCAGCTTTTGCCAGAAGGAAAGGAAGCTGAAATGGAAGCTTCAGAGCTCCATAACCCGGAGAGTCCGGTAAGGGATTCCACGGAGACATTTGTCCCGGCAGACGGCGTTTTTGTAGCTCTTGGAACTGCAGGAAGTGCAGAGATGGCAAGACAGATGGGCGCGGCACTTACTGAGAAAGGCAACATCAAGGTAAACGAAAAGATGGAGAGCACCATTCCGGGGCTTTTTGCAGCAGGTGATTGTACCGGCGGTCTTTTGCAGGTGGCAAAGGCAGTTTACGATGGCGCTCAGGCAGGACTCAGTGCAAACCAGTATGTGAGAAACAGACAAAAAAAGTAGAATTGCGGCGTGAAATCAGAGAGAAGAATAGACCGATAGAAAGGATGGATCAATTATGGCAAAAGTAATCACAACACAGAATTTCGAAGAGGAAGTATTAAAATCTGAGAAACCGTTTCTTCTTGATTTCTGGGCAACCTGGTGCGGACCATGCATGCGTCAGGGGCCAATCGTGGAGGAACTGGGAGAGGAAGGCTATGCAGTAGGAAAGCTTGATGTAGACCAGAACATGGAGCTTGCACAGCAGTTCCGGGTTATGAGCATCCCTACCCTGATCATTTTCAAGAACGGAGCAGAAGCACACCGTCTGGTTGGTCTTACAGATAAAGAAGAGTTAAAGAAACTTCTGGACGAGTAAGAACGATGAAGATATTACTTGCAGCATGTAATGCAAAATATATACATTCCAATCTGGCTGTCTTTAACCTGAAAGCCTGCGCAAAAGAATATGACAGCAATGTTGTACTTCGGGAATACACCATCAATCAGCAGAAGGATGACATTCTGAAGGATATTTACAGATGTCACCCGGATGTGATCTGCATATCCTGCTATATCTGGAACATTACTTTTGTGCGGGAACTGATGCAGGATCTGAGAAAGATCCTGCCGGATGTTCCTTTCTGGGCGGGAGGCCCGGAGGTATCGTATGATGCAGAGGAATTTCTGAAAAAGAACCCGGCATTTGATGGTGTAATGGTTGGAGAAGGAGAGGAGACCTTCCTGGAACTGGTGAAGCACTATGTGAATGGAAGTCCTTCTCTGGAGGAAACCACCGGACTTGTGTACTGTAAACCAGACGGTACAATTCAGAATAACGGATGGCGGCAGATCATGGATTTAAGCAGGGTACCCTTTGCTTATGAAGATCTGAAGGATTTTGAAAACCGTATTATCTATTATGAGAGCAGTCGGGGCTGTCCTTTTTCATGCAGCTATTGTCTGTCATCTGTGGACAAGAAACTGCGTTTTCGCGACCTGGAACTGGTAAAGAAAGAACTTCAGTTTTTCCTGGATCACAAAGTGCCACAGGTGAAATTTGTGGACAGAACCTTTAATTGCAAGCACGATCATGCAATGACCATCTGGCAGTACATAAAAGATCATGATAATGGAATTACCAATTTCCACTTTGAGATTTCAGCAGATTTGTTGAGGGAAAATGAACTGGAACTGATGAGCACCATGCGTCCGGGGCTGATCCAGCTGGAAATCGGTGTACAGTCCACAAATCCGGACACTATTCGTGCTATCCACAGGACTATGGATTTTCCGAAGCTGGCAGGGATTGTAAAACGCATCCACAGTTTTAAGAATATTCACCAGCATCTGGATCTGATCGCTGGTCTTCCTTATGAGGATTATGACAGCTTTCACCGGTCCTTCAATGATGTTTATGCACTTCGTCCCCAGCAGCTTCAGCTTGGATTTCTGAAGGTTCTGAAGGGCTCTCATATGAAAGAGATGACAGAGGAATATGGCATTGTGCATAAAGAACTGGAGCCATATGAGGTACTGGGAACCAGGTGGCTGCCATATGAAGACATTTTGAAGCTGAAAATGGTGGAAAGTATGGTGGAACTGTACTATAATAGTGGACAGTTTCAGAATACCATCGCCTGTGTGGAGCCTTTGTTTGAGGATGCTTTCACATTGTATGAGAAGCTGGGACAGTTTTATGAGAAAAAAGGTTATTCAGAGATTTCCCATTCCAGAATGCGCAGATATGAGATTCTGCTGGAGTTTGTGAAGGAAGAACTGGAAGAACAATCCGCAGTAAAATCTGGAAATCAGGATCCTGAGGTGGAGAATTCCGCGGGAAAAGCTGCGGAAGATTGCAGAGGAATGGAAACTGCGACCTGGGAAAAGGTGGCAGACAGCATGATCTACGACCTGTATCTCCGCGAAAACCTGAAAAGTCATCCATCCTTTGAGTATGACCAGAAGCCCTATGAGAAAGCAGTCTGGGAGTACAGGCACCAGGAAAAGGTGCCCAAGACAGCGCATATTGAGGTGTTCCGGGATGGGAAAATATTGTTGTTTGATTATGAAAACCGGGATCCACTGCTTCATAATGCGGCAGTGAAGGAAATTCAGATATAATAAAGAAAGGGTGTAACTGTTCGGCTGGCCGTATTGACATGGCGTATATTTGTAGTCTGTAAAGTGCCGGATGGTTATGAGAGGTTAAAAATTATGGGAATGTTTGATCCAAAGAAAAGAAAACTTGTAACTGCGATCATTGCTGTTATTCTTGTTCTGGCAATGGTAGTTCCTGCTGTCCTCTCTCTTCTTCTGTAGGGAAAAGAGAAAATGAGGCTTGGAAAAGCGGCTATGGAAGCACTGCAGGCTGAAATCAGCGGGCTTCTTACGCCTGGAAACGAACTGGTGGTGGCTGGAGCCATTGCTCTTTACGGCACAGCGCAGATTGCAAGGGAAAAACATGAGATTTTAAGAGAGCATTTTTCAGAAGGTTTTTTACGGGAGGCAGAGAATCTGAGAACCCTTTACGGGACTGCGGATGAGATAAATATAAAAGAGGCTGGCGCTACCGCTTTTTATGCAATGGGCGAGGGTGGTTTTCTGAGTGCTCTGTGGAAGATGGCGGAGGCTTCCCAGGTGGGACTGGAAATGGATTTTTCCAAGGTACCCATACGCCAGGAGACAATTGAAATTTGTGAAATCTTTGACATTAATCCTTATAAGCTGAATTCGGAAGGGGCTGTTCTGATCGGTATTCCGGCAGGAGAAGCATTGGTGCAGGAGCTTCGCAGAATGGGCATGATGGCTGCTGTGATTGGACAGACGAATGCTGGAAATGACAGAATGCTTTACTACAACGGGAATGGCAGGTATCTGGAGCGGCCGGCTAAAGACGAGATATATAAGATATTGCCTTAAAATCGAAATAAAACTGCTGTAATTACAGGAGAGTATAAAAACTATGGGAACATTAAACATTGTACTTCATGAGCCGGAGATTCCGGCGAACACAGGAAATATAGGACGTACCTGTGTGGCTACAGGAACCAGGCTCCATCTGATCGAGCCGTTGGGATTTTCATTAAGTGAGAAAGCACTGAAACGTGCCGGAATGGACTACTGGAAAGATCTGGATGTAACTACTTATCTGGATTATGAAGATTTTCTGGAGAGAAATCCTGGAGCGAAGATTTATTATGCGACTACGAAAGCACCTCAGACTTATGCGGATGTGAAGTATGAGGATGACTGCTTTATCATGTTTGGCAAGGAGAGTGCCGGAATCCCGGAGGAGATTCTCCGTGACAATCAGGAGACCTGCGTAAGGATTCCCATGCTGGGAGAAACAAGATCCCTGAATCTGAGTAATTCGGTTGCCATTATTCTTTATGAAGCCTTTCGTCAGCATGACTTTGCCCATTTGAAACTGGATGGGCATCTGCGCAAGTATGACTGGAAATAGTAAAAGACCTGGAGCTTTTTTTCAACACGCTCCAGGTCTTTGTTTTTTATAAAAAGAATTGCTGAATAATTTATTTTGCTTTCTTTAAAGTAAAAATGAATTCTGTTCCAACACCTTCCGTGCTGATCACATTTATATTCTGATTATGAGCTTTGATGATCTCTTTCACAATAGAAAGCCCAAGTCCTGTACCTTTCCGGTCTTTTCCGCGGGAGGTATCTGTCTTGTAGAATCTGTCCCACACCTTGGACAGGCTGTCCTTGGGGATTCCTACTCCGTGATCCTTCACAGAAACGAAAACCTTATCATTTTTTACGGATGTTTCGATGTTGATCGAGGAATTGTCATTACTGAATTTGATTGCATTGTCCAATAAATTGTACAGTACCTGCTGGATCTGTTCCATATCTGCCTCTACGAACAGCTCTCTTCCGGAAAGCAGCAGTTCCAGGTCAATATTCTTTTTGGAACAGATTACCTCAAACGTATTGGCAGTATTTTTGATCACATCATTAATATCAAATTTGCGGATATTCATCATCCGTTTCCGTTCATCCAGATCATTCAGCACCAGAAGGCTCCGCGTCAGTTTTTCCAGACGGTCAGCTTCATGGGAAATGATATTTAAATATTTGTCCTGCAATTCCGGGGGGATGGTGCCATCCAGAATTGCCTCCACATATCCTTTGATGGAAGTCAGAGGAGAGCGGAAATCGTGGGAAACATTGGCAATAAAGGTGCGCTGGTATTCTCCGTTCTGGTTGATCCTGTCTGCCATGTAGTTCAGGGTTTTGGCAAGATAGCCCATTTCGTCCTCGGATTTCACTGGAATGCGATAACTCAGATCTCCGTTGGCATATTCGGAAGCCCCCTTGATGATCTGTTGCATTGGAGTATGGATCCATTTCTGATAGCAGAGAAGGAGCAGTCCGCACAAGGCATACACGGCAAAAAAAACCATCTGAAGAATTCCAAGAAGACCGCTTCGTTTCTGATAAAGCTGCTGCATGTCATAATGGTAGGTAACATAGCCTTCTGTTACACCGGAATTTTCCACCGATATCATCACATTAAGATGGGGACTGGAAAAATAGCCATAAAAATTGCTGATCTGATATTGGGTATTAAGCCAGAAGTCCAGATCAGAATAGGGGATGGAAATTGTGTTTGCAGCAGAGAATTTTTCAGAGGATGTTCCATTCTCTGGGATTTTATCTGTTTCTGAAGTCTGAACTTCAGAATCGGCAGTGGATTTCGCAGAACTGACGTTATATTCCAGATTTGAGGACTGCACGATCACATGGAAATTTTTATCCAGGATCAGTATCCCGGCTTCCTCTCCGGAAGCCAGAATATCCATAATCTTTTCCAGTCCTTTGCTATCATTGTCTGCAACCTGCTGTACAGTGACAGCATCAGAAGCAAATCGTACAGCACTGTCATACAGCCTTGCGCCAACTTCTTCTTCCAGATAGGTTTCCACGAAATGAGAGCCACCTGCTGTAGCGAAAAGGAAGCCTACAATTCCAATGAAAATATAACTGCAGATCAGTTTGCTGTGAACCGTTTTTCTCATTCGTTTTTTACCTCAAACTTGTATCCGATTCCCCAGACTGTAGAAATAGACCAGTTCGGATGATCTTTGATTTTTTCGCGCAGACGTTTAATGTGAACGTCTACAGTTCTGGTATCGCCAATATATTCGTAGCCCCAGATGTGGTCCAGAAGCTGCTCTCTGGTGAATACCTGATTGGGTGAGGAAGCAAGGAAATAGAGAAGCTCCAGCTCCTTAGGCGGCATGTCTACCTGTTTTCCCATATAAGTAACGGAATAGTTGGTAAGGTTGACAATAAGATCCGGATAAGTGGCACATTTCTCATCGCTTACAACTGCAGCCTGTTTGGGCTGGAAACGGCGTAGAACTGCACGGACACGGGCAACCAGTTCTTTTGAATCAAAAGGCTTGATAATGTAGTCGTCGGCGCCAAGCTCCAGGCCAAGTACCTTGTCAAAGGTTTCTCCTTTTGCGGAAAGCATAATGATCGGCACGTCTGAGGTGTGGCGGATCTCACGGCAGACCTGATAGCCGTCAATACCTGGAAGCATCAGATCCAGAAGAATTAGGTTCGGGCGAAAAGTCTGAAATTCTTTTAAAGCCAGCTCGCCATCGTTTACAATTTTTGTTTCGAAACATTCTTTGGTAAGATACAGAGAAATCAGCTCTGCAATATTGTTGTCATCATCGACAATGAGGATTTTCTGTTTAGCAACCATAGTTTCTCCTTATAAAATATAGTTATTTCTTAAATTCTACAATGGTAACACCAGCATCTCCTTCGCCAAATTCAGCCAGGTGGAAATCTGCCACATGCTTCTGGCGGCGGAGATAATTGTGTACTCCTTTTCGAAGGGCACCGGTACCTTTACCATGTACGATACGCACGCTCTTTAAGTGTGCCAGATAAGCGTCATCCAGATATTTATCCAGTTCTGCCACAGCCTCATCTACAGTTTTTCCAAGAAGATTGATCTCTGTGGAAACACTGGTAGACTTGGACATGCGGATTTTGCCTGCTCCTGTTCTGGAAAGTCCAGGAGTGTTGATAACTGGTTCGTCAACAAGCTCCAGGTCAGAAATATGAACTTTGGAACGGATGATACCCATCTGTACAAAAAGAAAGCCTTTGGAATCGGGATGACTGCTGACAGTTCCTTTCAGATTCATGCTCAGTACCTGAACGGTGTCTCCAAGGGAAAGATCCTTAGGCTTCAGCTCTTTTTTCGGTTTCTTTACGGTGGTGTTTATGGACATGCCCTTTTCGGCTTTGTTCATGCGGTTTCTAAGATTCTGGCGTTCTTTTTCAATGGCAGCAGTGTCCACGTGATCTTTCTGGAATTTGTGGAACATTTTCATGGTCTGATCTGCGTATTCCTTAGCATCTGCAAGAATCTTACGGGCTTCTTCGTTGGCTTCGCGCAAGATCCGCTCTTTACGTTCGTCCAGCTTCTCCTGCTTGGACTCTAACTCCTGTTTCAAGGAAGCAATCTGGGTTTTGTAACGCTCTGCTTCCTGACGCTCATTTTCGATGATCACGCGGCTGTTTTCCAGGGAGGTAAGTACATCCTCGAAGGACTCGTCCTTCTGGCTGATCTGATCTTTGGCGCGCTCAATGATAAAGTCCGGAAGTCCAAGTTTGGAAGAAATCGCAAAGGCATTACTCTTTCCAGGAACACCGATGAGCAGGCGGTAAGTAGGACGCAGGGTTTCCACATTAAACTCACAGCAGGCATTTTCAACGCCGTCAGTGGACAGGGCATAAACTTTCAGTTCACTGTAATGGGTGGTTGCCATAGTGCGGATGCCCTGTTCATGCAGGAAGGACAAAATGGAGATGGCAAGTGCCGCTCCTTCTGTCGGGTCGGTACCAGCGCCAAGCTCATCAAAAAGCACCAGAGAGTCCTGATCTGCTTTTTTCAGGAAAGACACTACGTTGGTCATATGTGAGGAAAAGGTACTGAGAGACTGCTCGATGCTCTGCTCGTCCCCGATATCTGCGTAAACCTCACGGAAAACAGAAAGCTCGGAGCGGTCCAGGGCTGGAATGTGAAGTCCCGCCTGTCCCATCAGGGTCAGAAGTCCAACTGTCTTAAGGGAAACGGTTTTACCACCAGTATTTGGTCCGGTTACAACAAGGAGGTCGAAGTCTTCTCCAAGACGGATGTCAATGGGAACGGCTTTTTTTCTGGGAATGAGCGGGTGGCGTGCCTGTTTCAGGTGAATGCGTTTCTCTGTATTGAAAATGGGTTCTGTGGCATTCATATCCAGTGCAAGTCCTGCTCTGGCAAAAATGAAATCCAGCTGGATCATAATGTCAAGGTCTGCGCGAATGGCGTCCACATTCTGGGCGGTCTGTTCACTTAAGGTAGCGAGAACTGCCTCAATCTCTTTCTGTTCTTGAAGCTCCAGCTCGCGGATGTCGTTGTTTAGTTTGACAATCGCCAGAGGCTCAATGAATAAAGTGGAGCCGGTGGAAGACTGGTCGTGGATCATACCTGGAACCTGACCTTTGTATTCGGCTTTTACCGGGATACAGTAGCGGCCGTTTCGCATGGTGATAACGGAGTCCTGAAGGTAATTACGGGCGCTGCCGTTTACCAGAGAGGCCAGCTGGGTGTGGATGCGGTCATTGGCAACCTTCATGCTGCGGCGTACATGCATCAGACCGGCACTGGCGTCGTCACTGATTTCGTCCTGGGAAATGATGCAGCGGCGGATTTCGGCTGAGAGGGGAGTCAATGGCTCCAAACTCTCAAACATGCCGTCCAGAGAGTCTTCTCTTGCATCTCCGCGCTCATTTCGGGAGTAGGCTTTGACACGGTTGGTATTTTCCAGAAGTCCGGCAATGGCAAGGAGTTCGGAAATTCCAAGGGAACTTCCGATTTCCAGACGTTTCAGTGAGCCGCGCACGTCTTTTACGCTTCCAAAGGAGATGTTTCCTTTCTGGAAAAGGCGTGTGAGGGCGTCTCTGGTCTGGGTCTGCATATGACGGATTTCGTAAACATCTTCAGAGGGCAGGAGGTGCCTGCACAGGTCTTTCCCCATCTGGGAAGAAGCCTTCTCTGTCAGTTGGTCGATAATCTTGTAGTATTCAAGTGATTTTAAAGCTTTTGGATTCATAATATCTCCTATAAATCAATTGCTATTTAGTTGATTAAAAGTTCTTCAATGCGGACGCATTTGGACAATGTGTATTACTCACTCGCCGGCGCAACGCTCCGATGAACTAATCGCTAACTGCGACTAATGCGTTCGGGAGAGCCCTCACGCATAAGTCTTCGTAAGCGCTGGATTTCATCTGCGCTAAGAACGCGCCTGAAATGGCTCGCTGGAGTAATACACATTGCCCAAATGCTGTGTACTGG